>Ga0265338_10000331_pt1 | contig 85997 bp, 57 predicted proteins | sample 42126metaG_FD_193579 | JGI IMG/M metagenome (GOLD analysis project Ga0265338, IMG submission 193579) | Rhizosphere microbial communities from Carex aquatilis grown in University of Washington, Seatle, WA, United States - 4-21-26 metaG | ecosystem: Host-associated > Plants > Roots > Rhizosphere...
TTCGCCTTCGCGTAATATTCCGATGATCTGTTCTTCGCTGAATTTGCTCTTTTTCATAGTTCTGCTGCTCTTTCTTTCGCAGCAGAACCCTACTTTTGTCACGTCCAGTTTTTCGGGGTCAGGTCAGAGCCGCTTCCGCAACCGGCGGCAGGTGGGCAGTTATCTGGGGTTGTGTCCCAGCGAACACAGTTCGGGCCAACGTCATCAGCAAGGCAGCGTGACCAAGTGCGGCAATCCCCGGTTGTACTGGGCCTTGTGCGAGGCGGCCTGGCGGTTGTTGAAGTATCAACCGGAATATCGGCTGTGTAAAAAGTGGCGGGCGCAAATCCTCGATCCCAGGACGCTGGGTGGCCGCAAGAAACAACTGGTCGTGGCGCTGGCTCGCGGTTTCGGGGTGGATTGGTGGCGGTTGTGCACCGGCCAGACGACACCGGACAAACTGGGATTGGTGCTGGCAGACTAAAAACGATGAGGAATTAACGAAGAACTGATTTTCGGAGCGGAGGCGCGCTCGGCAGATGCCTTGGGTCAACGTGCGTTGGCCCGCTGGTTAGAATGAGCCGCCTTGGCTCCGTCCGTTTGGAAACGATCGCATAGGTTTTGTGGTGCGCAGCCCAGTGCTGACGCACGGATAGGAGGGTGAGCATTCCCCAAGCCGGGGAATGCAAACACGGACGGAGACGCAGACCGAACTAAACAAAAACGCTTTTATGAAAAGAAATTATGAATCCGTTTACTTAACTCTTGACTCATGAACCCTCATAGGAGGCAACAGCATGTTAACTCACCTGCTTGCTTTGCAAATCCACGATCTGATTCCGCAACTCCAGAATCTCTTTTTGCATCTGCGATGTCGCCGCGCCGACGAAATAAAAACACACCGGCAGGAAGGAGAAGAAAACCGGCTTCCACCATTCGACAGTATTTCCAATGGTTTGCATCAACCTTAGGTAGTTCAATTGTGAAACTAAAAACCTGATGTATAGGGTGATTTGCCTTGTTTTAGCAAATTGATCGCATTGTTAACGCTTTGTGTTTCCCAGGTAGGAAATTTATTTTTCAATTCCTCAGCCCAGACGAGAGCTTTATCCGGATGATGTTGGTAGCATTCTTCTATAACAACCATATCGCGAAGCTCGGGTTCAAGTTCGGCCGGAGGAATCGCCATGAGTTCCGTAAATTTCAAATATTGCTTGTCCTCTTCCTCTTCGTACTCTTTGATATGAGTCAATATTTCATCTATTTGTTTCTCCGAAGCGGCATAGTTTCCCGCTTCGAAAAGGTCAAAAACACGGTGTATTTTAGCAATCTTTAAAGTCCCCGGATTGGTAGCGTTAGCGATGATTAATTCCAGTTGATGAGCCCTTTCAGCCCGGATCTGTTTCTTCAGTGAAGGATCTCGACTTGTCTCCGTATTCGCTTGCGCGAAAATAAGCCAAACCTGTGCCTGATACGCCTCTTCACTTTCAGGATATTTTGTAATGAAATCTTTCAATGCTTGCCGGTTGGTGGCTTCGTACCAGCCGGGGTCTTCTTGGATACTCTCTGTCAATATTCCCGGCTTTTGCAATGGTTCCAATATATTGGACAACTCAACCCGTCGCTTTCCATCTAATCCAGCTGCACGTATATCCATTTGTGAAATAAGCATCAAAGTGAGTATCAACATCATAAATTCTTTGGCAGTCATAAGCTTCTTGCTGCTTTATAATTCGGCATCCCTTTAGAATACAGGAGGATACGAAGGTCCAGGTGGGGGTACTTTGGCCCACTGATCTTCCGTCAATTGTTCCATCACCCATGAATCTCCGTGTTGTTTGAGATGGACCACCACCCTCGGAGAAGAACAGGCGTAAATGGCACAAGCATTAGCTGCACTTTGACCATGAGAATCCCCAACATGAGATTGATTTGCCCTAACCCAAGCATAAATGGGTTCAAAAGTAGTATTGCCTGCCGGATCGAAGCATCCGTAAGCCCAATTGTCGAAAAAGTCATCCAAAACTCTCTTTGGCACATGTGAATTGTCCGCAGGAGCTACGCCTTCATATCCAAGGAAGCGACACGGCCCCTTGTTTATCCAATCGTATCCGCAAAGCGGATCGGGCAGGACGCGTGTAAAACCGTGTCCTCCCCATTTATCGGCAGTTACATCCAATACTGCGCATCCGGCAATAATCACCATGCATAAGCCCTGCTGCCACTCACCATGCGCAATGTCTTCGGGGCCAAATCGCCCATCAGCAGTTTCTACAAAATTCATGCCTGTCCACCAGACGGAATGGCCATGAGTGGACATGTAAAGAACATTTGCTTGGCTCGGCATTGAAAAATAAGTGCTAACTCCAAGAATATACGTGTGAATTACCTGGATTCCAGCACTTCTAAGAAAACTTCTGGTCATGGCCAATGGTTGAGGTGGAAGCAGGCCAGATCTAGCGCTGCCTCGGGAATCAGTGTCCAAAAGAAAATCGCCAAAAGAGCCTGCGCCGAGCGCGTACATCAAAAAATCAAATTCATCAGAATCTTCATAACTGCTTGTTTTTGGATCCTTTACAAAGTCCGCAGAGGCAAAGGTAATAGAATCTCCATCATCAAATGCGCAATCACCCGAAAAGGATGGCTGTGCCGCCGGTACATTCATCTGAGCTGGAGCAGAACTTGACAAAATAGAACCAACATAAATACCAGAATCAGGCGCCGTTTCTTCAAAAATCACAATCGGAGCTTGCGCGGATGTATCGTTGTCGCTCAAATAAAATGCCAATACATGGGTCACCGCTTGTTGTTCGCCAGACGCAGTCACCATGACGTAATCTCCATTTTGGATGATTGAATTTCCTCCCGCGATTGGGACATAATTGCTATTCACGTCCAATACCGAAACTGGAGTTACGGATTCGGCTCTAAAAACAATATTCTGGCTTTGATAATGTGCAGTTATTGTAAAAACACCGGTCTCTTCATTCAAAGTGAGATAGGTTTGTACCTGTCCGTGTTGGCCATTACTACCGGTAGTATCCGATGCATTTGAAAGATTCGCGGTTACGTCAAGGCCAGACGGGCTTTGGGCGGTAAACGTTACAATTTGTCCATCTGGCACAGGTGCTCCGGACACCAAAATATTTGCTACGAAAGGTAGCGGCAATTTTTGATTGGCAGCGCCAATCTGATTATTACCCAAGGCCCTTAGCGAATCGGTGACATAGGCCGTTCCATATTTGGCAATAACAGTCGGGGCGTCTTGCCAATTGTTCAATGTCGCAAATGCCATTATAGTCGTCGGCTGTGCCAGATGAATTGGTCCAGCATAAAGGATACCATTAGAACGGGTCGGAGGAACTCCATTTAAAGTATAAAATATTGAGGCTTGGGAAATTCCAGGAACTGACAGCGTCACGGTATCGGGTATTTGTCCGCTGCCAATAGTTGAAATTTGAACTACAGGCAATTGGTATTCCGGCCAGGTACATTTTCCACTTCTTGCACTAAATATTCCATTAATCATGTCACTCGAAAGGGCGTATGAATAGATCGTCAATTCATCTATTTGACCGCTAAAGGGCGTATTCTGGCCAGCAGAAGGATGATTACCTATGCCGATTGCCGGCTGTGTTGACGCATCAAAATTTGCAAAGGGCCTCACTGCGGTGGATTTTTGCGCCATTAGCTGGCCATTGACATAGATCGATATTTTACCTTGGGAATCGTCCAATACCGCCGCAACATATTCCCATTGTCCCAGGCTGATCGGAGTTTCGACCTGATCGGATGAAGTCCCGGAATTTATGTAAAAACGCAGCGTACCACTGGATTCAACACTCAAATAATATGGATACTTTCCGGTCTGGTTGTTGCCTCGTACAAGAATATAGCCGCGGTTAAAGCTATTCACATTTATCCATCCTTCAATCGTCATTGATTGGGTCAAAGCAAACTGAGGATCGTCCGGAACTATAATTTTGTCGCTGATGCCATTAAAATGAAAGGCTTGGCCTATCTGTCCTGCAACAAAAGAACCGCCTGACATAGTTCCATTATGTAACCCTGTGTTGTCATAAGAATTGCCCTCGGCAGACCACCAAGCAATCAAGCCAGCGGTAGCTGGAATGCAATCGTTTACGTTTAAGGTCACTGTTGAACTTGTAACGGTGCTTACTCCATCTGAAATAATCACATAGTATGAACCCAAATCGCTGTCTTGCGGATCATCTATTTCGAGATAGCTATCTGACCCGACGACATTCCCATCGTGCATCCATTGATAAGTCAGCGATCCGGTTCCACCAGCAACATTGACATTGAAAGCTGCAACGTCGTTAAGTTCCACTTGTTCATCGGTTGGCTGATCCGTAATTACCAATGGCTGATAATCGGTTACAGTCACGTTCACCGTGGCACCGGCTGACCATATGCCGTCTGACACTGTATAGGTAAACGTGTCTGAACCTGTAAAATTGGGATCGGTAGGCGTGTAAATCAGGGTCTTATGGTCGGCACTATACGCCACCGAACCGTTCCCGCCTTGCGTAAATCCGCTAATCGTCAATGTCCCGCCGCTTACATCATTGTCATTGACCAGCACGTCAATCACCTGCGTGCTGTTCTCAAATGCCGTCGCAGAATCATCCTGAGGTTGAACCGGATTGATGACATTAATATTCACTGTGGCACTCGCCGTACAAGTCCCATCCGACACTGTATAGCCGAAGGTGTCCGAACCCGTGTAATTGGAATCAGTCGGCGTATAGATCAGGCTCTTGTGGTCGGCACTATACACCACCGAACCGTGTGCCCCCTGGCCAAATCCACTAATCGTCAACGTCCCGCCACCCTGATCACTGTCATTGGCCAGTACATTGATATTCGTTGCCATGTTTTCGTATACTGTCGCACTGTCATTCTGAGGTTGTACCGGGTTGACAACATTCACATTCACTGTGGCAGTGGCCGAACAGGTCCCATCCGATACCGTATAAGTAAACGTGTCCGGACCCGCCGGCCGGGGCACTGTCGTCACAAAGGCACGGGAACTTCCCTGATAAGTACCGTTCCCGACAATCAAACCGTTTTCATTGATGGCCGCCGGATCATTCAGCACCCACCCCGATCCCGCCGGCAACAAATTGTTCAAATCAAAATGTTGTCCATCATGCCAGTAGAGCGCACGGTCGGTATAACCGGTTTGCGCGCTGTCCCACGCACCAACAATCTGCCCCTTCGAATTGAGCGCAAAGGCATAGGAATTTATGTAGCCTGCGCTCAAATCCTGAAATACGCCATTCTGAATGACATACGCCCATTGGTTGTAATAAAGAGCCGTGTAGCCCGCGATATCACCTTGGGCATTGACGCCAATGGCCCATTGGTTGGGTACCGTGAAGTATGAATTCAAATCCGTCGGCACCATATCCCCGATATTCCATTTGAAGGCATGAAAAGACGTGGTGGTGCTGGCTTCGCCCACCACCAATCCGGAATCGTTGATGCCATAGGCCACCATGGAGTGCCCGCCAAAAGTGGGCAAACGCGTCACACTGCCGTCATTGTTCATGAAGAAGCCCTCATTGGCATAGACTGCGGTGGAATACATTTGGCCGCAGATTTGTTCGTTGTTGTTGATGCCATAGGCAATGCTGTCGGGAAAATCCGTCCCGGCCACCTGATCATGCAGGTCGGTGAGCTGACCCTGCCCTTGGGTCCATTTGAAGGCGTGGTTAGCCCCTCCACTTACAGTCATATATCCCACCACCGTACCATTATCATTGATGGTTTCGGCCACGCTATAAGTCCCAGTCGGATCCAGGTCGGTGATCCCGCCACCGACCGTGTCCCACAAGGCTGCATGCGTATTACCATTGCCCACAGTGATCAAACCACAGGCCAGCCCGTGGACGTTGACCGAACTTGCTGAAAAATTCTGCCCGCTCGGTGAGGGCACCACACTCAAGGGAAGGGCCTCCGGCGTGTAAATCAGGGTCTTATGGTCGGCACTATACGCCACCGAACCGTTCCCGCCTTGCGTAAATCCGCTAATCGTCAATGTCCCGCCGCTTACATCATTGTCATTGACCAGCACGTCAATCACCTGCGTGCTGTTCTCAAATGCCGTCGCAGAATCATCGCTCGCGGTCAATAAATCCACCGTTACATGTACCGATGCCGTGGCGAAATGGCCCAGACCATCGGTAATGGTGTAAATAAAATTGTCCTTAAAGCTGTTGGGATCACTTCCCGCGTTTGATGAACGGGTATAGGTAACCGTATTGTCCGGATTGATTTGGACGCTGCCATATTGTGCACCATCTACTGACACGACACTAAGTGAATTTCCAGTTTCAACATCATAATCATTAGCGAGCACGTTAATCACAACCGTGGAGGATCCGCATGCCAATGTCGAATCGTCCACAGCTATTAATGGAGTCATATTGATCGTCACGACTGCCGTATCCACTGCTCCACCCTCCGCAATTTGGTAGGTGAACTGATCGGTCCCGTCAAAAGTGGGATTGCTTGGCGTATATATAATGTTCTTGCCCGGGGTTATAACGACCTGACCATGAGAAGGATTGCCTACCACACTTAAAACGACAGTAGCACGACTAGAAAATACATCGTTGGCCAGAACATCGAGGGTTGTAGGCGTGTTCAGGGGGACATTAAATTGGTCTGGATCAGCTACGAGTGGAAAATTGGCAATGCCACCAACATATCCGTAACCATCGAAATCGCCAAACCCATAAACCTGGACCCCCATCGGTTTGGGACTGCTTATGGTGTGGGCACCCTCTGAAACGGAGATTTGCGCTCCATAATAACCACTGATTCCAATCGGCTGGAATGCGGAGGTTGCAACAGGTTGGCCATCCAGAAGTGTTGTGCTTATTGCCGATTGTTGAACAAATAGACTCAAAAAGTTATCAATAAACCCAGTAGGCGTCGATACGGTATAAGCACTCAAGTAATGGCCAGTTGGCGGCAATAACATCTCAAAAGGATCCCCTGTAGTATCGTCATACTGAGAACCATTTGAAAATTGAGCAGTCTGAATTGGATTATTGCCCTGAAATTCCACCGGACCACTAATTATTGTATCGAAAAATTGTCCTTGCTGTAAAGTTGTGACCAAAGCTCCATTGACTGTCACCAAGGTCCCGTCATATGCCGCAAGAACTCGATAACTGTCCCCACCGTGGCGACTGGCCAATGGAAAGCCTAGCGCCTGCCTGCCCCATGCAGAAATAGGAAGTTGTTCTTCCACCAGGGGATTTCCCGCCCGAATGTTGGTATGCGGCACAAAGGCCAGACTTGTACCAGAAAAAACGGCGATCGGCTTATCCGCACTCACCTTTGTTCCAGTAACATCATCTGAACCGTTATCCGAACCATTAATTTGATAAGTTTGGCCCTGCTGAAGAGATATTTGGTAGGTTGTTGTCCCAGGATGGCCAACAAGATTTGCTGTTGCAGATGGAGTGATGTTAACAGTTGTTCCGTCTTGGGTTGCCACGATTGCAAACTGGGAGTAAAACGGGCCATCGTTAGCGCCGGGTGCAATTGAGGATTCTCGGGCCATAACACAATAGGTTGTTCCAAGCATTGTGTCTGGATAACCTGTGAAAGCCTCACTTGCTGCGTCTTCAAAATTGATCCCGTAAACAGAGACCGGTTGGTTAGCAGTGATATGAATTCCCTTGGTTTCAATCGTATCATAAGCGGTTACCATTGCGGCAATTGGGATATTCACGGTAGTCACCTGGCCCGGTGTCACAGTGAAATTTTGATTGAATCCTCCCGGTAGCCCAGGAATTGAAACAGTCCCGGTAGCCGCGACTGGACCGGAAATGTCCAGCGACAATTCAGCTGCATCACTATAGGTCCTAAAAAATGTGACCCAAAAATTGGTTCCGGCAGTCGTCGCTGGTGGAGCTATTGGAGTAAATGGTAGAGGATAATTAAAAGTCTCCAATTCATCAAATTGGCCCTTGGCTTGGTTGGTTCCCGAACTACTGCTTCCTATTGTAAAGCCATTGGTTCGAACTGCTACTCCTGGATAATATGCCACTCCCACCCCGTTGGTAACCGAGATCTGGCCGTCGATATAAAGTGATGAATTAGTTAAGTTGTAGGTCAATACGATTTGATGCCAAACATTGGAGGTCCAACTGATAGTGGCAACGAGATTAGTAGTCAGCGTACTGGCGGAATTGGTTTGGGTTCCAAAATAAATATTTGTACCGGCGGAATTTACAACCAATCCCCACCAACCTCCTACCGATCCTTTTATACCCATTTCAACCAGACGTGCCTCACTCTGCGGACCGATGCCACCGGCATTAGTGCTGCTCCAATCCGGTTTGAACCAGAATCGGACGGTGCCGTAACGAAGATTGATGTTGGCATTGCCATTAGTTTCGACATCGTGATATTTCAGAACGGCAGGACTGCCGCTATTTATCCGCATTGCATTCGTGTTCCAGCTAGGGACGCCAACTAAATTAAGCGCCTGCAACGGCAATTGTCCAGCACCACCAGCCCAAGTATTGGTGTCATCAAATGGCCAGTAACCTAAGCTGATTTTCAAAACGCTATTGGGATCTTTAGGATTAGTTCTTTGCGCCAGCTCCTGAACATCACTGACTCCGTCATAATCCGCGTCCGCACCATTTCCGGTCACACCCGCAAAATAAAGTGAGGCAATTTCGTTTGAAGACAACTCACGATTATAAAGCAAGACTCCATCCAAAAGACCATTTAAAATCCGCTGGTCGTAAATGGGACCACCCAATCTTCTGCCCATGTAAAGGCTATATGTCGTTTGTAAAGCGCTGCCGGGGTACATGGAGCTACGCCCTACGGTATTCCCGTTACAATAAATCGTTGCCCAGTGTGACGTATTATTCACTGTCAATGCAACAAACTGGAGTTGGTTCGTCGCAATTGTCCCCGTCAGGGATTGAACTAGAGTGTAGTCGTTCCATACATCATATACTTCAGCAACCAGTTTTCCCGATGCATTAGGAATTGGCGTATTGATGCTGAGCCGCACTCCCCAAGGATCGACACCATCATCCCACCCAAAAATGGGATGGTAATTGGACACATCCGAAGGATTGATCCAGCCTGCTATGGTGAAACTTTTGTTTGTGCCCACATTCAAGCTGCCACTGGTCGGGACTCTGATATCGGCGTTGGTATTGTCAAAAAGAAAGGCCTTTCCAGTTTGACCACCACTGAAATGGACCACATTTTCAATTATTCCATCATTGGTTCCAATACTGTCATGGGCGTTGTTTTCTGCCTGCCACAAACTGACCAAACCTAGCGAAACCGGCACAAATGGCATTGGAGCGTGTGAACTAGTCGCGAATTGCAGACCAGAGATCCTGGCGACCCCATCGGACCCTTGATTGACGGTTATTGTAACAGGCAGACCATTGGTCACAACGACATTCGTAAAAGCGACATATTGTATGCCAGACTGCCAGAGGGATGAGTTGGCTGCTGAGGAATCAATACAGGCCAGTATGCCATAATCAGTGGTTCCCACCTTTAGATTGAAATTGCCATTATTGGCATAAAGATAAACATTCCAAGTGCCGGTTGACAGGTTGGTTACGGTCAGCGTTGCGATTCCAGAGCTCGTAGCGAGGTAATCATTATACATTGCATCGGACGAACCATTGTTGCCGGCATTTGGCAAGTTGGTAACCAACAAGCCGATGGGAGATGGATTTTTCTCCGTAGAGGAAAGATTAGCGATTGCGCCATAAGATTGCCCCGTCCTAGCGTAATAATTCCAAAAATCCGACGCGGAATCCCCGACGACTGCGTAACCAGTCTTCGCACTTGCGGTGCCCCCACCGAAATCAATATCAATCAACGCATCAGGGTTGTTGGATTTAACAGTGATTGTCAGTGTTCCAAAAGCATTGGTTAACGGGGAACACAGGCCACCGGTGGAGATCACTTTGCCGCTGTACGTGTAAGTTCCGGGAGTAAATATAGCTCCGGGAATGGACGGGACATAGTAAGGATTCCCAAACGGGTAATTCGCGTAGGTCACGAGATTGGTGACATAATAGTTTTGCCCCGAACAGTCAAAGGTGACGAAGCCCCGTTTCAAGCCGTTCGTTATGGAAAATCCATAGGCAGGAGGTTGGACGATGGCCTGGCCAGCGACCACACTGATATTGGTGGATACATAAACATAGCCTGGCGACAATGTCCCGGGCAACACACACGACAGCCAGTTGGTGTGTGGTCCACCCTCGATGCAGGGATTGTCGGCGTGGCTTAAAAAAGACAACAGACTCATCCCAGCTATTATTCCAAATACTTTTAGAATCCCCGGTCTCATGATCGTCTCACTGGTTAACTCGTTTTGGCTTGTGCCTGCTGTTTCAACCGAAACTTGATCTGATCAAGCGCATGCTGTGCTGGCAGCTTCAGCCGGTTGTTATTCCCCTGAATCAAATTGTTCAAGAACGGGATCTGGTCAGGCCCACCCAGCATCCCTAATGCTCCAATGGCCGAAAGCTGCACTGGAACCGTTGCACCATTTTGTGCGGCATCCCAAACTATTGGCAGTGCATCCAGTAAACCGAGGTTCGCACAGACCTGAAAGGCAGTGATACGCGACAACTCGCCGGCATCAGTGTCGCCAGCTAATTTTAAGGCAACAGCACTGATTTTGGTGTGGTCCGCGTCAGGCTCCCCCGCTTGTGACAAACGGTCCAACCCCAGCAAGGCTGTGCCAGCAATGCTGCTGTCCGTTTCAGTTAACGCCTGCCAAAGAAGTGTCTTTGCATGTTCCAGTTCCTCACTTTGAGCCTGAGCTAATCGGGCGTCGCTACCAAGTTGTTGGCAATACGCCACCATATGCTGGACCGCGTAATCGCGCAGAACGGTATTCTGGCCTTGGTCCTGATAGATTTCAGCCAACAGATCGAGCAGTCCCGATGCGGGTGGATTTAAAGCACAAAGAACATCCAATAATCTGTTTTTGAGCACCTGTCCTAACTGGCCATTATCTGCGGCTGATTCTTGCCGGAGGAAATTGTAAAGCGATTCACGATCGGCGTTGGTCAACCTTCCTTTGATGGAATCAATGGCCGCCAGACGCTGGTCGATACTCGTTTGGCTATCAACAATCACATCAACAAAAGGACGCAGCCCGGATTGTTGAGGATTTGCGCCTCGCTGAAGATTGGCTGGATTCGGCGCAAGTCTCGGTTTGCCGGTGATTGGAGGAACGATTTGAGAAGGCAGTGCAATACTCAAAATTTTGGTTTGTGGCGACCCCTTGGAAGAATACATTCGGTAAAACCAGACGCCCACCATCAAAAGTGCGCACAATGCGCCGTAGAAAATTATTCTTGCTTTCATAATCTATCGGCGCGTTCCAACCAGACTGTCGCCTTGGTAAACCGTGATGGAATGGCAGACTGAGGTCTTGGCGCTGGCTGGACGGACAAATCGCACCTTATATTGACCCAGCGCGTCAAAATCTGATGCCGACAGCACTTTGGTAGTGGTACCATCATCAAAGACAACACCGCCTACGATGACGTCCAATTCTACAGTAACGTCCGGCATTACTGGACTCATCACCAGCAACATTTCCACCAACTCGCTCCCGTCCGAATAGGATTCAATGACCTTGGTGTAGGTATCGATGCCCGACCACAAATTGAAACCTTTTGCTGCCGTTGCATTTAATATAGGCCCACCAGTACCCAGCCTGGTGACGAGATAAAGCGGTTCGTTTCTCGCAGTAAGCAGGTCCATATCTTCCGAGCCATCAGGAAGTAAAGCGATGGGCTCAAGGAACAATTGTGGATCAGCGTTTTGTACTGCTTCCGACGGTGGCTTGGGCATGTCCCACTCCCGGTCCATCCCCACCCAGCAATCAGGTTGATTGGCAATTTTATAACCAACAACCTTCACGGAAACGCTCCCGCTTTGCGATATGCCGTCTGACGCGGTATAAGTGCCCTTCACTACGAACTCACCGGCGTCTTCGAAAGTCTGGATAATTTGTTCCGATCCATTTGGCAGCGCAATCTGGTTGGTGCCGATAACAAATTGCATGGTTCCGACCGATGCACCAGTGGGCAATACCGTAAAGGCCATCCGGTCACCGATACGTATGGTAAAACTGCCACCTTGCATTACGTTGACGACCTGCCATTTCAAACGGCGCGTTTCCATTTTAGCTCCGTTTTGATAGCTGACATTGAGAATCGTGTCCCCGCCATTGGCCAAAGGAACATTGGCATACCACCGTCCAGCAGCAGTTGGCTGCGGCGTGATGGCATCAGCCGCGTTGGCGTCAGAACCCCCCACATTCAACGACATGAGAGACAGATAAGGGTCGCGGCCCTCCAGACAAGCTGGCGACGCATAACTGGTGATCGTGCTATTGGTGATATCCAAACCAGACTGATCGTTAATCAATGCCGCTACCCAATCTTTCATGCCACTGCCGCTGCTGTCCGGGCCAAAACCGGTTTGCACACGCACAGTTTGCAGCCGCAATTGCGTGTAACTTTCTGAGTTATCCCAAAATATCTTGAGTGAATGCTGACCAGCGGCTAGATACGGTGTTAGGCATTTCACTGTGCCACTCGTCCTGCCTCTGGCGGCCAAATTATGATGCCCAAGTGCAACCCCGTCCACGGAGAGAATCAAATCAAAATTGGTCAGAGAGCTGTATGGCAGATTCTGCACGCCGTTAATCTGCACCTGATACACATCAGCCGCCGGAACAGTGAAGGTATATTCCACACTACCACGGCAATTTTGAGCAGTCAGATCGCCATTGGTTTCCTCCTGCCATTCTCCCAATCGGTTGGCATCCGCCTGGGAGCCGGACATCACGACCGTGTCGGCAAAACCGTTAACCCCACCACCTGCCGCAGTGCTCACTGCGCTGTTGGTGGTACCGGCATATACCTCCATTAAGGCGGCGAGCAAATCCGGTGACACGGTCGAGGCATAGGCGATCGTATGTAGCGAAGTGAGCCGAGCCAAGCTGTCTAATTGGATTTGCCCCAGCCGATCCTGATAAAGCAAATTGGCCGCCGGAAACGCGCTGAAATAATCGGGGTAGGGAATGGCCTGGACATTGGTAAATCCAAAGTCAACCGGTTGCGTCTGGGTAGGACAATATGCCAGACCAAAGGGATTCACCAGGCTGTTGACCGTTGGAAACGGTTCCAGAATTGTTCCATGCACGAAACTCCAAGGCAGAAACTCAACTACCAAACCGCCACCCAAAGCATTGAAAGTGGAAATCTGTTGTATAAACGCAGCATTATATTGCCCGCTGTCGAAATCGGCAACTACCACATCACAATCAGATAAGGCGTTAATATCCAGGGTCACGCCATCCAAGGTCTTTACGTGATATCCCCGGAAAAGAAAATAGCCCGCATCCAGATTGGTGGTCAGACCAATGACGATGTCGGCGGGGTTACTCTTGCGGCTGGCCCAGCGCACTGCGTTTTCAAATAACACTGCCCGCGTATCATTCGGAGAATGCGCCCATTGTTCCTTGGAAAAGGCAACGCAACGCGCACTGTCGGGATCATTGTTGTATGTCCCCGCCGCTTCGAATATCAGCCGGCTGCCACTTGGTTCAACCAGCACTGGGAAAGCGCCACTCTCAATTGCGGCAATGCTTCCAAAACGATTGGGCACAATCCGGTCACCATAAACATAAAAATGAGACCGCGTTATATCCATTGGGTAGTTCGTTACGCCCGCCGTCAATGCCGCGTAGTCTGCCGCATAAGGAACCGTCGGCAGGGACACTGGAGAATAAACAAAGGTGCCAGCGGCATACTGGGTGGGCGATCCCATGTCCTTGGCTGGCGTGCGAATTACTGGCCCCCCGTTATGAAGACGGTTATACAATCCCAAAAAGCGGATCATACCCCCACCGTCATTGAGCACCACCTGTGGCACCACGGCATTTGCGGATGATTTGGCTGTATTATACTCCAGGTTCATCGCGTCGAAACCATTTGCCGTCAACAGATACTTGCCCGGCAACAATATCACTGGATGATCAAGTGATTTGAATCGATAGCCTCCTACCAAGCTGCCAGAATTAGCCGCATCAAATGCAACCGACTCCAGCAATAAGGCGTTAAGTTTGCCTCCGTTTTGCTGGTAGAGCTGAATGGATATAATGGCGCTGCCCTGAATGCCGTCTCCATTGCTGTCAAACATGCCCAGTTGGGTAACCTTTATGGGACTGAGCACTTGAAAACTTTCGCAAATGCTAAAACTATTGCTGGCACTACCCGTCGCATTCTCTTCATTGCCTGCCCCAACGACTGGTATGGTATAAGCAGTAAAAGCCGGAATGGGCTGTCCTGAAACATAAACAGCCAACAAGCAACCGAATGTCACAAGCAGTAATTTTTTCATAAAACAGTCAAAATCGGTTCAAGATAAGAAACAGCAAAAGAAAAACTTGAAGTAACGAATGCGCCAGAAAAGCAACCCTGTGAAAGATAAAGCCCTGCCCCGCAGCCTAAAACACGCATCAGCCGTTTGCGTTCAGCCCATTCCCCATTCCCAATTGCATTCATGCAATCCCACCCCAGTCCTAGATGCGTCGCCCAGAAAGTGACGGCACACCATTTATGAATGGATCGCTTTTACTCCACTTCGAAATAAATTGCAACAAAAAAATGTATGCGCGGCATTTTTACATCTCTAGTAATCAAACCCATCACCGGCATCATTCGAGATAGAGCAATTCTCGGTTCGGCTGATCCGATTGATTGTTTTAACTACAAGCACCGTAGATATATCAAAATGCGCTTTGCACCACTCGGTCAATTGTTTTGAAAGCTGAAAGCTCAACGGATCTTTTTCCAACTTTTCCCTGATTGCCTGCCCCAGAAGTTCAGTGAGAAGTTCATTCCACAGTGGCAATGCCGTGCCGTTAATTCCCGCACCAACGAAGAGAACCAACCCGTGTTCTTTGGCGTCTGCAACCAACTCCTTCAACTGCAATTTGGCGTCAGAATGTATTTTGGGAGCCATAACAACAGACGGGGCACATCCCGGAACGCACAAATCCCCGATTCACAGGTTTACTTCATTTGATTAGATAATTCTTATCGATTGATTGGATCATTGGTTCAAGGCATTAAACAAATTCTCCAGCACGAGCGCACGCCAATTTTCAAGCCAAAGTGGCAGGTCGACTAGTGCCAGTAATTCTGCGCCGGGCGATCGCAATTTCCACCGACCAGCCGGCACCTTTTTCTGAATTTTAGTTTCAAAGTCAGCCAGTGGTAGCGTCACAACAACTTGATCCACTTTCAAGTGACAGACTTCCAACGATTTGCGGGACAGCTAAGGCCGCGCGTCAGTCATACAGCCCGTTGAACGGTGGCGGGCAGCCTATCGGCCCAGAGTCCAACGAATTACGCCCCCGCCTAATGGATTGCAGCGCACTGGTTTGCAAAGCCAGTTGTCGAGTTGCAACCACCGCATAAGCAATTTCCCAACATTTAGGGCAATCCCGACAGCTGGCTCCACTTTCACCGGTCGGTCTCCCAATTTCGCAAACGTGATTTGTCAGGAAACCCAGCCGTTTTTCAAACCGTAGGCGGCATCATTCCAAACCAGTTCCTGTTTGAAACGGCGCAGTTTAGTATCGGCATCAATCACCACCGTTTCAATCCCGGCCATCGCCGCGAAGTCTTCGAGCATCTCCGTCGTGACCGCCTGGCTGAAGCCGGTGTGATGCGCGCCGCCCGCATAAATCCACGCGGCACACGCGTCCTCGAAATTTGGACGGCACTTCCAGACCGCCCGGGCAACGGGCAGCTTCGGCATGTCGTGTTCTGGAACGACGACATCCACCTCGTTGATAAGCAGACGGAAACGATTGCCGAAATCCATCAGCGCAGCGTTCAAGGCCGGCCCGGCCGGGGTGCTGAAAACGAGCCGCGCAGGATCGGCCTTGCCCCCGATGCCCAGCCGATGCACCTGCAGCGACGGCTGGCCGTCGGCGATGCTCGGACAAATTTCCAGCATGTGCGAACCGAGCACAATTTGGTTGTCCGGCTGCAAATGATAAGTGTAATCCTCCATGAATGAGGTCCCGCCTTCGAGGCCGGCCGCCATGACTTTCATGGCGCGGACCAGCGCGGCAGTCTTCCAGTCGCCTTCGCCGGCAAAACCGTAGCCGTCGGCCATCAACCGCTGCGGCGCGAGGCCGGGCAATTGCGCCAAGCCGTGCAGATCTTCAAAAGTGGTTGTGAAACCTTTGAATCCGCCGGCGATAAGAAACGCGCGCAGACCGAGTTCAATCCGCGCGGCCTCGCGGATGGAATTGTGCCGGATGCCTCCCTTGTGGAGGTCGGCAGCGATGGAGTACGTGGCTGTGTATTGCTCGACGAGGTTGTCAATTTTCCGCGGGGTCGCTTCATTGACGAGCTTGACGAGGTCGCCGACGCCGTGGGTGTTGACGGAGAAACCGAATTTCATCTGCGCCGCGACCTTGTCGCCCTCGGTCACGGCCACTTCCCGCATGTTGTCGCCAAAGCGGCAGAACTTCGCCGTTTGCCAGTCCCCCCAGGCCGCCGCCGCGCGCGCCCAGGCGCCGAGTTTTTCCTGCGTCGAGGTTTCCTGCCAGAAACCGACGACAACCTTGCGGTTCAAACGCATCCGGCTCCAGATGAAACCATGCTCACGATCACCGTGCGCCGCCTGGTTCATGTTCATGAAATCCATGTCGATTGTGGCCCACGGAATGTCGCGGTTGTACTGCGTATGCAGGTGGGCGACGGGCTTGCGGAGCTGCTTCAGGCCGTTGATCCACATCTTCGACGGCGAAAACGTGTGGCACCAGGTAACCAGTCCGATGCAGTTTTTTGCGTTGTTCGCCTCCTGGCAAAGCGCGGTGATGTGATCCGGCGTGGTCATCACCGGTTTGAATACGACCTTCACCGGGATGGCCGGCGCGACGTTGAGCGCCCGGCCGATCTCCTGCGAATGTTTTGCGACCGCCTTGAGGGTCGCCGGTCCGTACAGATGCTGGCTGCCGGTGACAAACCAAACTTCCATTCGTTTCAGATCAATCATAAATAAGGTGCTTTATAACAATATCTTTACCAAAAGCAGTTCAAGCAATGGTACTCGAGCGATGGCGGAAGACCAGCACCATTGTAAATCCAACGAGTTAAAAAAAGGCAACTGACATTTTTATCGCCGCAAGCGGTAGAATCCCTGGTTGTTGGTCGGAGACAGGGTGAGCCACCAGCGGTCGTTCATGAGCATCGGAGATTGGGCGGCGGGTGCCCAGACCGGCGGGGAGTCGAGCGCCGCAGTTGTTTCGGGCACAAAACCCGCCCACGAGGGCCAGGAAATCGTGAGGCCGGCGGCGGTATTCGACTGCACCAGCGTGACCGGCAACGCGAGTGTGTCAGGCCCAAATTTGCAGTCGGCGGCGATTTCCAATGGCGTAAGCCGGCCGTCATAGATGCGAAGCTCGTCAATCGTCGCATTGAGCCAGCCGTCGGCGCTGAACAGGGAGCGGCCAATGAACGACCAAGCGGTGCTGACGCCGGTCAACGCGGGCAGCGCATTGGTGACGGCGCTTTGCAGCACGGCGTTGGTGTAGATGGCGCAATAACCGTTGGTCGGGTCCAGGATACAGACCACATGAACCGTACGATTGTCCAGTGTGCCCACGGGATCAAAATTGACCGTGGCCGCTGCCGTGGAAATGCCAAAACGCTGCCCGCTGGCCGCGGTGTGCGGGCTGTAGAACACGAAATTTTGCCCGTTGTTGCCGCTGATGTTGCCGAAATCAAACACGCGCGCCCAATTCGCATTCACGCCAAACGTGGCCCAGAACTCGACGGTCAGCGCCGAACTACCGGAAACCAAACCGCCCGGCAGGTTCACATAGTCGCCGGACGAACCGGTGAGCCGGAGCGCGTTGTTGGTCACGATGGCATTGCCAATCAACATCCCGTGCGCCATGCCGACGGAATCCCAGGCGTTGCTGGCAAAGCTGTAGCGGTGCGCCAGAGACGGATGAGCCCAGGCAAGGTCGCGGATTTCCGCGCCGCTCAACGGGCGGCCAAAAATGCGGAACGAATCAATCCGGCCGCTGAACAGCGGGTCCGCCGGCCACTGGCTTTTGCCGAGGTAATTGTTTTTCGCCAGGACTTGCCAGGGGCGAATCGTGAGACTGGCGTTGGTACCCACCGGATTGCCATTCAGATAAAGCAATCCCTTCGAGCCATCGAGCGTAACGGCGACATGGCACCAGGAACCGGTCGGCATGGCCGTGGCCGCATCGATCTGCTGTTCACCACCGGTGCTTTTGGTGGTAATGGCAAAATGCATCTTGCCGTTGCCGGCCATCGGTGTGAGAAAAAAATAATTGGTCGTATCGGTACCGAAATCAAACACGCGTTGCCAGGCGTTGCCGCCGTTCCACTTCACCCAAGCCGCCAGCGTGCTGCAATTGGCGACCGGATCGGCCAGCACCGCATAATTGGTGACGCCATCGAGATTCAGGACATTGCCGCGCGACGAATCATTGGTTGTGACCGCGCTGTTTTTCAGCGATCCGTTGTAAAGTTTGAGGTGCTCGCGGGCATCGGTGTTGAATGTGTAAAACGCGCTCCAGTCGTTCGTCAGTGAAGGCCAGCCGTCGGCGGTCCAGTTCAATTGCATCAAGGCCAGCGTGGCGGCCCCGCCATTGTTGCCATCGTAATAATGATAAGTGAACCAGTTGGTGCCATTGTCGTTCATGATGGCCGCATGGCCGGGACCGATATAACGCGCGGTGCTTTCGAGCACCATGGTTCCCCCGCCATTGACCAGGTTGACCCCGTTTTTGTCGTAATAGGGCCCGGTGACGCTCGGGCTGCGGCCCACGCGGATGTTGTAGGTGCTGTCCACCCCGGCGCAACAGCCGCCGAAGTTGACAAACAAATAATAATAACCGCCGCGCTGATAAAGACACGAACCCTCCTCGGTGTTGCTGAAAAACACCGGACCATTGTTGGAAACGCGGTAAATCGGAGAGCTGGCCGAGATGCGTTTGCCCGTGGACGGATCCAGCTGCATGATGAGAATACCGTCCGAATAGGAACCGAAGGACATCCACACCGTGCCGTTGGTGTCCACCATGATGCTCGGATCAATGCAGTTGTAGGCGGTGAGATCGGTGTTGGAGGTCACCGCAAAATTCGGATTGGATTGGATGACCTTCCCCTGGTCCGTCCAGACGGGCGAAACCAGCGAAGGCGAAGTGACGAGGCCGATGGCGGAATTGATTGTTCCCCACTGCGAGCAGGCATAGTAAAGGTTGTATCTGCCATTGAACGAGGCAATGTCCGGCGCCCAAAAATATCCGGTGAAGTTGGTGACGGCATTCGTCGTCCATGACGGCGGCAGTCCGGGAAACACCGGACTGGCAGGGGTCCAGTTGCGCAGGTCGATGGTAGTCAGGCCGCTTATCCCCTGGCCATCAGCGTAGATGAAATAACTGGCGCCGTCCTTGATCATCGTGGACGGATCGTGCGCCGAGCTATCGCCGTAAACCGGCATCTGAACGTTGATCTGCGCACTGGCCAAATGCGCGCAGATCATCGCCAGCAGGCAGAATAACACCTGTCGCAATCCGCGTTCAGAGCAGTTCAATTGCATTGTATTCCGTTCTCCGACAATGGTTTCAATATCCGACATGCCCATTCAAAAACAAACCCCACTTTGCGGAAAATGATCACCATAATGCGAACAATAAAACATCTTAATCTTGTGGAATCCGCAATGTGGTCAATGAGTAAGGCTCCAGCGTGCAGGTGAACTCCGATGCCACGCCGGAGAACTCGCTGGTCCGCGGCGTGACAGTATCCGGCTGATCGAGCGAATTCTCGGCGTCCGGTTTTGGGTTCGTCAAGGTGATCATCCGGGCCTTGCTTCCCCATTTGCCGGCGCCGTTCAATTTCACCGTTGCGGTCGTGGATTCGGCAAATGGATTGACCATTTGCAGGACCAGCTCACCGGCACGCTGGTCGCGGCCGGCGGCGGCGTAGAAAGTTGCGACCGGTTTGTCATCGGCCTCGGTGATCAGTTTGTCATCGAGAAAAGCCTTTACGTTTCCACCCTGCAATTCGATGCGAATTTTGTACCAACGATTGGCTTCGATCGACCCGGGCACCTGATTTTCCACCAGGCTCCCGCCCTGCAGGGAATGCTCGGTGTTGCCCCAGCCACCAAGGTTCCACCAGACCGGGTGGTCGATATCAGGCGTTTGGAACAAAATGAGAAAACCTTCGTTGCCGTCTAATTTGCGCGCCTTCAAGGTCAGGCTGTAATTCGTCCACGCGGGATTCCCAAAAATCGCGCGTACATTTTCGCCGCTGGCATTCTGACGCAAGGCACCATCCACCGTGGTCCAATCACCGCCCGCCGTTTTCCAACCCTCCAGACCCTTAGAAAATTCACTTGTATAAAGCACGCGACCGTCCGAAGTGGTGACCCGGATGTCCTTGTATTCCGCCCGCGTGTTCCAGGTGCCCACGCCGATCATGCCGGCGTGAGATTCCGCAACGTTTGCACATTCAACCTTCACGGGCAAAACCACGTCTGGATGATTTTGCGAAAACTGAGCCTGAACATAATATGAAGGCGTCAATTCGATACGGGAGTTGTCAAACCAGATCAGATTCGGGTGCCACTGGTCGTGGCCCACCTTGCCGAACAGGGGCGCGTAGGAGGCCAGCAGAACTTCATCCGCATTTTTCCAGAGGCCGGTCATGTAGGCGGCTTCGGCCAGCGCGGCGCGCAGATTGTTCCGGCGGGCAGTGCCGTCGTGCGCCGCAAATTCGCCGACGAAAATCTTTGGGCCTTGGCGGTCATAACTGTCGTAGCGGTTAATGTTTTCATACAGCCATCGCGGCGCCACATAATAATGTTCGTCCACCACATCCGCCGGCGTGCCGGTGCGGAACTTGTTCCAGGCAAATTGCCAGAGCGAATCGTTGGGAAGCGGCCCGGCGTCGCTGATGATTTGAATATCCGGATATTCTGCCTTGATGGCCCGATGGAACACCGCATAGCGATCAAAATAAACCTGCTGCCACTGTTCGTTGCCGACGGCAATGAACTTGAGGTTGAACGGCGCCGCATGTCCCATCGCGGCGCGTCGCGCGCCCCAGGCGCTGTTGGTCGGACCATTGGCAAATTCAATCAGATCGAGGGCGTCCTGCACGTAGGGACCGATTTGATCGAGCGGCACCGGCGGCCCCCGGCGTGCCTGGCAACACATGCCGCAATTGACCACCGGCACCGGTTCGGCGCCGATGTCCTCGCAGAACTGGAAATATTCGAAGAAGCCGAGCCCATAGGTCTGGTTGTATTCCGGCGACCGGTCATCCTGCCACACGTTCCAGTTCTGTTTGCGTTCGGACACGTCGCCGATGGTGTCCTTCCACCGGTACATGTTACCAAAGTCCTTGCCTTCGACGACACAGCCACCGGGAAAACGCAGGAAGCCGGGCTTCAGGTCCGCCAAGGCCTGCGCCAGATCCGTCCGCAACCCGTTGCGCCGGCCGTTAAAGGTCTTTTCCGGGAACAGCGAGACCATGTCCACATCCACCACTCCCGGCCGGGTGGCCAGTACGACCAACCGGGCGTTCGTGACCGCTACTGGGCTGGTCAATTCTGTCTCGAATTTGTTCCAGTTGTCACCGATGTCCGCAATGTTGGTGGCAGCCAAAATCCTACCTTCAGCATCCTCGAGTGCAATGGCAAGCGAAGCTGAATCTCCTGCCCGCCGCCGCGAATAAACCGAGAACAGGTAATTGTCGCCAGCGCGCAGCACGATTCCATCGAAACCAGCATTGACCGCGCCGTACCCGGCATTTCCGGGATCGGCAACATAGATGCGGAGGAAATGAAGATTGTTGGCGTTGAGCGGTGATTCGGATTCGACCGCAATCCGGCCCCGGGCTCCGGCGCTGGATGCTTCCTTCCAGGCGTAGAGCGGCTCGCGATCCTCGAAGGAACGGTTTTGTACCAATTCGGCATACAATCCACCATCGGCGCCATAATTGATGTCCTCGAAAAACAATCCGTGCAGCGTGGGCGGAAATGCCAAACCGGCATTGCCCACGCCCACTGTGATCTTCACCTGGCCGGCCCGGATGTTGAACGGCATGATGAATACCGCCGCCAGCAAGAACAAAACCAAAAGCAAGGCTGATCTTGTGACCCGGGATTTCACAACAACGCCTTCGGCTTCATGGCTACTCCTTTTCGGACGGACGCCCAAACACGGGCATGGTCTGGTCGTCCCACTTCAGAGGCTTGACGTAGGTATGCCGGTTCGGATCCCACAACGGATCGCCTTCGATCTTGGTATAGGTGCGGGCGTGGTAAACCAGCAGATCAGTCGTGCCATCTTCAGCAACCGTAAAACTGTTATGACCGGGCCCATAAATGCCGTGCTCATAACAGGTCTTGAACACCGGTTGAGTTGATTTGATCCAATTGCGCGAATCCAGCAGGTCGGCATCTTCCCGGGCATGCAGCAAGCCCACGGCGTAATTCTCGTCCGTGGCGCTGGCCGAGTAGCTGATGAAAACCCGGCCATGGCGGATCAACACGGAAGGCCCCTCGTTAACAGAGAACCCCCTCGTTTCCCAATCGAACTCGGGTTTGGACAAACGAACGGGCGGGGTCGCAAGCCGGGATGGGTTTTCCATGCGGGCGAGGTAGAGGTTGGAATTGCCGGGAATTGCCGGGTCCTTCTGGGCCCACACAAAATAACGGACGTTCCGATGCATGAAGGTCGTCGCGTCCAGGCAGAAACTATCGATACCCGTGTCGATCCGGCACGGCACGGTCCAATTTCCGTCAAGCGGGTTGTCCGCCCGGGTCGTGATGGCATAAATGCGGTGTTGAAACAGATCGTCCTTGATCGCGCGCGTCGGTGCGGCGGCGAAGTAGATGTACCAGGCCTGGTCGATGCGGTGGATTTCCGGGGCCCAGATCAATTCGCTCAATGGACCGGTGTCGGGTTTGTGCCAGATGTCCACCGGCGTTGCGGTTGCGAGCCCGGCGATGGTTCGGGAGCGGCGCAATTCGATGCGGTCGTAGGCTGGGACCGAGGCGGTAAAATAATACCAGCCATCGGCGTTCCGGCCGATGAAAGGATCAGCACGTTGTTGAATCAAAGGCTGCATTGGTTTCATATTGGATGCCGTCAATTTACTTGAAGCCGGGATTGATTCAGACAACGGGCACCTCCTTGACGCTGATGTCGCCCAGATTGGTCCCGAGGGACTGGCCGTGCATCATCTGTTTGTAAAACCCGTCGGTGATGTGATACTTGAACATCAGGAGCCCCATGACCAGATGGAAGAAACCGGGAATAACGGAAAGCATGAGGGCGATGCCATTGAGCGTAAATGCGCTCTGCGGCCGGTCGGGCACATAATTGTAATACGTGAGCAGCATGCCCACGGCGGCGCCGCCCAGGCTCATTCCCATTTTCTGGCAGAAGGAAATGCCGCCGAACGCCATCCCCGCCACGCGTTTCCCGCTCCGGACGTGGCCGTAGTCAACGGCCTCGGCAATGGCAGACCAAAAAACGGGCGCCTGCAAGTCCACCACGAGGCAAAGCAGAAAATAGAGGACGAACGCCGGAACGACGTCACCGGGCTTGACTGCAACATACAGGATGACGCTGAAGATGGCCGTTGCGACCTGGCTCCAGCGGAAGAGCTGGATTTTGCAAAAACGTTTTGTGATCCACGTTGAGGCGACCATCGCGAGAATGGAGGCGACCACACCCGTGGTGAGAAACTTCGACAACAGAACCGCATCACCGTTCAGGTAGTATTTGGCATAATATGCCGCCACCGAACCACGGATGACATAACCGATGGTGCCAATAACACAAACAGCGGCCAGTACCAGCCACTGATCGTTCTTGAACAGGAGTTTGATCTGCAGCCGCAGTGGTTTGTCATCGACTTTGTGCTTCACACGCTCAGTCGTCGTGAAAAAACAAAACAGGAACAGCAAGGATGCCATTCCGGCCATCAAAGCCATGGAGACCTGATAGCCCCGGGCGAGCTGGCCCACCCCCCAGCGGGCGGCCAGCAGCGGCACGATGATGGTTACCATAAACGCAGCGACCTTGGCAAAAAAAAGCCGGTAACCGTTCGCAGACAATCGCTCTTGCGGATCTTCGGTCAACACCCCAATGAGCGAAATGTACGGGATCGTCACCGAGGTAAATACGAGCATCATCAGGATGTAGGTGACGTAAGCCCAGAGGAGCTTGGCGTGGTAGGTCAAGGCCGGCGTTGTGAACACGAGCATCACTGAAAGCCCGAATGGAACCGCAAAGAAGAGCAGATACGGGCGGTAGCGGCCCCAACGGGTTGTATATTTGTCGGTGATCAGTCCCATCGCCACATCGGCAAAGGCATCAATCAGTCGCGGCAACAGCGTCAGCAAAGCGATGTCGGAAGCCTTCAAGCCATAAATATCGGTGTAGAAAAACGTGAGAATCAATGCCATGGAAGACCAGACGACATTTACCGCCATGTCACCGGCGCCGAAACCGATTTTTTCGAGGACCGTAAGTTTGGGGGTTTTCATTGTAGTCTTTACCGGCTGATTGGCGGCATCACGCAGCCCGGGTTCATTCAAGGTTGCCTGACCAAGACGCTCTGGTAATCGGTAAGAACATTTTCATCAATGACCGGCCAATGTTTTTCGTCCCATTTGATTTCGGCAATCTTCAATTTTTGGAGGCCGTTGTCGGCGGTTTCATAGGCGTGGAAAATGAGGTAATCTTTGCCGTCAAAAGTATAAGCACTGCATCCCCCCATCCCGGCCCAATCCTTGTTGCCGGCCAGCACCAGGCTGCCGCCACCCACAGCCAGGCCCTTGCCATCCTTGTCCAGATAAGTTCCCTGGACGTGCTTTGACCGGCCAACCATGATTTTGTAGGTGCTGTCCTTGCCCCGGCAGCACAAGCCCCAGGACACAAACAAATAATAGTAATCGTCCTTTTTGAAAATAAAGGGCCCTTCGATTTCGGCGGGTCCCGGCACCTGGTCATCAACCAATACCGATCGTTCACGTTTGGCGATCGAGTGCCATTCCTGCGGCTCCGCCAAGGCGGTCCAGCTGGAATCCAGCTTCACCAGTTTCAGTCCCGACCAGAACGAACCAAAACTCATCCAAGGCGTGCCGTTTTCATCCACGATAATGTTGGGATCAATGGCATTCCAAAGATCACGATTGGGCATTGAACGAACCACGATGCCCCGGTCCTCCCATTTGTAGTCAGACGATCCGGGGTTCAGGGTCTTATTGATGGTTACGCCAATGGCCGAACTGTTTTTGCCCTGGGCGGAAACGGCATAGTACAAATAGTACCGGCCGTCATGATAAACAATGTCGGGCGCCCAGACATGACCGTTGAAACCGCTGGCCACCCCCCTTGCCCAGGACGGCTCACCCGGGAAGACGCGCCCGCCCCGCGTCCAATGTTTCATATCCGTGGAGCTGTAGAAGGTGATTCCGGGGCCGGAACTGAAGAGGTAATAGGTATCACCTTCCTTGGCCATGGCCGGATCATGAACGTCCACCTGCCTTGCCTGGGCGGTGAACAAGCTGACAGCGACAAGTATGCTGAAAACAGCCAGGCTTTTGTTCCTTAACATCCTGCGGACCAATGTGAGCGGTTTGACAGCTGCCAATATCCTGGCAACAAACTTTGACATTATCATTTTAAGGATGGGCGCTTCCATGCTGAAATAAGTGTGGAAGAAAGCCGGTTCCCATGACAATGGGAATACGCGATGTGGTTGCGCTGAATCCTGCATTTAAATTTGGCGCCCATCTCAAACGAAAACCGCGTGGGATGAGGCTTGAATACGCCCACACGGCTGATGTTCTTCATTGAGGCGCACTTAAAGGCGGAGACGCCTTGAAGCGTCTCCGCCTGCTTGGCCAGAAACTTTTTCCGTCATCGCTACCGGGTCAGCCGGTAAAAGGCGGCGCCTGCAGCCGGCATGCTGATCTGATAGTTACCGCCCCCAGCAGTCAGACTGCCAAGGTTCGCCGGAGTCCAGACCGCCCCGGGACCCAGCACCGGACTCGACACCAGGTTGACCAGCGCTGAAGTCGTCGGCCAGGTGATGACCAGATTGTGGCCCGAGAGGGCCGCATGCAGCGACACATTCGGGGACGTGCCAATGAGCTGGTTGGGACCCAAAGCATGGTCAGCCGCGATTTGCGCTGCTGAAAGCGGTCCGTTGTAAATGCGGAACTCGTTGATGGAGGCGTTGAGCTGCGGATCGGTCACATAGAGAGACAAGCCCAGATAATTGAGCGGGTCGGCGCCGAGAGTTGAGGCCAGCGGATTCGATACATTGTTGTTGATGGCCGCAAGCACCCCATTGGTATAGAAGGAGACATAACCGGCATACGGATGAAAGACGGCGACGATGTGCACATTGCCGAGATAATTGGTCACTCCGCCCGAAACCAGCGGCAAAATGGCATCTTGCTCACCAGTAAAGCCGGGATCACCACGGCCAAAGAGGACGGCGGCCGTCGAGTTTGTCTGGACACCGGTAAACGGCTGGAAGCCGATGTAATTCATGCCCTGAGGCGAGGCTGCAGCATCTTGATCACCGAAGTAAAAGAGCGGCGCCCAGCCGGCCGCAGTTCCAAAATTCGCCCAAGCCTCAACCGTCACCGCATCCATGTTGCTAACGATGCCGGGCGGCAATTGCACATAACCACTGGAACCATCCAATGCCACCTGGCCGCCACCGAGTGTGGCGCCGCCAAAGAGCGTGGCGTCCCAAGCCGGACTGTTTCCCGGCACGGAATCCGCAGTGGTGCTGCCCGATGCTTCAGAAAAACTATAGCGATGTGCCAGATTGTTGGTGAAAGGCGTCACCGTGATCGAAATAGTACTCGAATTCGCTCCGGAAGTGGCAGTGATGGTTGAGGTGCCCGGCTGGAGCGCCGTCAACAGGCCGCTGCTCGTCACCGAAACCACGCCGGTGACACTCGACTGGTAAGTCGGGGTCGGCACCGTCGCCGGATCCAGGTAACTCAAAACCACATTGGTCACGCCGGGATAGTTACCCAGGAGGGGCACGGTTTGAAACGTGCCAATCATCATATTGGTGCGGGCGTCAAGATGCACCGACAAGAGAGATCCGCCCAGCGGAATCGTGGAAACAACCGTGCGCCCTGGAAAACTTGGGTCGGACTCGTTGATCACCAGATCTGTGGTTTGATATTTTTTACCGTATGCAAACAGGATGCCCCGGCTGATGCAGTCGTTGACTGCGGCGGTGAAACCCGAAGGCAGAACCAGCTTTCCATTGATGATATTGACGGCCCGGGTGGCGTCAGAATCTATACCACCGGCAAACACGGGGACCCCGGCCGCTCCAGTGCCAAAAAAGTTGGTAACACTCACCATGCCGCCATAAAGGTTGACATGGCCGCCGAGCCAGAAATAATTGCAGGTGGCGCGGGAATTGTCGCGCAGGTTCAGGACCACATTCGGCCCGCCCGGAAACCACCACGTATCGCCAAGGGTCAAGGTGTCGTGTCCGGTCAGCGACCCATTGCCGTATAAGTTGATCGTGGATGGGCCGGTGAAATTATCGCCAATCGGGAAATTGGCAAAACCAAGTTGAACCGAGCCGTAGATATTGAGCGTTTCCCCCCATTCCGGACCGAAAAGCGAGTCATTGGCCAGAACCGTATCCGACACACCGATCGTTATTGGCGTAGGCGTCGGAGTGGGATAACCCGTGCCGATGAAAATTTGAAAGGTCGTACCATCAGTCACCGGCGCTATGCCCGAGGCGTTAAAAGTCACGTTATTAGTATCTACCCACGAGGACCTCCAGTTGGCACCCAGACTCCACGTCGTTGCGTCACCAGCAGCGGTCCAGAAATAATTTGTTTGTCCAACCGGTTGGGCTGGTGCGGTCTGAATTAAACACGCGGCCAGAGCAACGGAAGCTGCATAACACAGTTTTTTTAGTTTCATTGGTATTGCCTTTTTTTGTTGGGGTTAATGTCGAAGTTGTGAGGGTTTATGTTTGGTCGGGTTTGCGGTTTCAATTGCTGCTAAAAGACAAAGAACGGAACTCCACCACCGCCAAAAGGTCGGTTGTAAACCGTGGCAGCACCCACCCGGTGGGTCATCGTACGTACTGACCGCCATTCAGCGTGACCGTCTTCAAACAGATCATTGGCTCCGGCGGGCGAACTGCCTTGCAAATGGCTGGTACGTTGAACAATGCTGACCGGGAGCCCGCCCACTGAAGTGACTGCAGCCCAACTAAAGGTGGTGGGGTCCTGGACGATCACGTCCACAACCAGTTCGGCATCAGCCGGAGCCAGCTTTTCGAAAGTTGAGGCTACATTTGTCTTCCAATACGGAGCCTCAGAGATTCCTCCTCCCGCGTTCATGCCCGCACCCGGCAGCAGCCAAACATAACCGGTGATATGAAACGTCGGATCAAAGTCCCAAGTATTGGTGCAATTGAAATCGGGGTTGGATGGGCAGTAAAAAGTGTCCCGACTGCCTCCGTTCCTTATGATTTCGTCGATCAAACTAATGGGTATATCCCAAGCCCATCGTCCCAGCGCGGTGGGTGGGGTGGTGGTGTAGGGCGGATATCTCAAATCCGGCAAATAATTATTGTTGTCCTGGGTGTAAATCTGGAAGGCGATGCCCTGCTGATGCATGTTGCTTTTGCAGGCGGCCCGCCGGCCGCTTTCCTTGGCTTTTGCCAGGGCCGGCAACAGGATGGAAGCCAGAATGGCAATGATGGCGATGACCACCAGCAACTCGATCAAGGTAAATCCCCAGATGCGGCGTTGGCGAAGGCAGGCGTTGCCGGGCTGGCGGTTGGACGGGTTGGCAATCATTTCGTAAAATTAATATTTTGGATGCAATGGATTCTTTTTACTTTATGCCCGCCATGGCTGCTGGAACAACGCCAGTTCGCGGAAAAGAATCGCCATTTTGCGAACGCCACGGTGTGACGATTGCCTGACCATAGGTCTTGCGATAGGCAACCGGACTGATTTTTTTGTCCGCCTGGAAATAGCGGGCGATATGCTGCGTATCCGGAAATCCGAGGAGGTCGGCTATTTTTGCAACCGGCAGATCGGTTTCCACTAGCAGCCGGGCAATATGATCCGTGCGTATCCGGCGGATTTCCTCGAGGATGGACCGGCCAAGCTGTTTGCGGAACCGCTTCTCGAGGGCGCGCCGGGACAATCCGGCTGACAGGGCGACCTCATCCACCGATACGCCGTTGCGGGCACGGTCCCGGATGAACCGCAGCGCCCGGCCCAGATGCAGTTCATCGGCCGCCACAAAATCCGTCGAACGCCGCGTCACCACGTGCGAAGCGACTGCCGTGATCCGGTCCGGGACAATCCGGGCACCCCGCATCAACCCGTCCAGCGCAGCCGCGGCTTCGTAGCCAGCCCTCTCGAAATTGATGGCGATGCTCGACATGGGTGGATCAGTCAGACCGCAAACGACTTCATCGTTGTCCGTGCCAATGATGCCAATCGTATCCGGCACCTTTAATCCGGCCAGCTTGCAGACTTCCATGACCCTTTGCGCGCAGTCATCATTGCAGGCCATCACGCCCAAAGGCTTGGGCAATCCTCCCAGCCATTGGGCCAATGAACGCCATTCCTTCGACCAGTCCTTCGAGGGCGTGGACAGGGGATAATACGGCGGATTGGCAAAACCCGCCTCACGAATCCGTTCTCCGAAAAACTCCCGCCGAATTTCCGACCAAGTGGTGTTTTCCAAGGGGGTTTTTTCATAACCGCAGAAGGCGAAATGTTTGAAACCGCACCCAATCAGGTGTTGAGCGCCCATCCGACCGATGACCTCCGAGTCCGTAACCACATTGACCAGGCCGGGGATTTCGGTTTTCCGATGCCCCACCACCACCGTGGGCAATCCGTAAGCCATGATGGCTTCAACTTCGCCAACATCACGGAGGATGATTCCATCCGCGTCACCGGTTTCGAGCAAGGGCTGAACCTTCTCCAGCCCGGCGGGTTCCCAGGAAAATGACCAGGGACCGCAATGATGGGAATAGTCAGCCACCCCCCGGAGAAGGGCACGCCCCGAGGCGCGCGATGATTCAATCAAAAGTATGACTTTTGGAACTCGCAACATGTATTTGTGACACAAGCCAAAACCACGGCGTCAGGTTTCCACCCAATGCACTTTGGTTCAGTCTGCTGGCTTGTACTAATACATGCGCCGTCGGCCTCTCAAACCCGACATGCAATTTCAAGTCATTTCGGCGAAAGCCTCAGAAATGGCAGATTATTGGGGCTGGAGAGCGGTTTCCCTAATCAAAGCCGTGGCTTCCCGCAACAGGATCCGGGCAAAGACCCAGTCAAACCAGAAGCCTTGGACACCGGTGCCGCGATCCAGGCCATTCTTGAATTTGTCGTCAATCATGCCGCGGGCCTGGTTCAGTTCAGAGCGGGCTTCATCGGTCTGGCCCAAATGCTGGCAGGACATGGCGAGGATGACCCGGGCCGTGGCGGCTCGCGGTGCATTATATTCGGGATAGTCCAGACACCGCCGGCACCAATCTGAGGCCCGGGCATAATCGCCACGCCGGTATTCCATCAGGGCCAGCGATACGGATCGCCAGGCCGCCAGAAAAACATCACCTGTGGCATCGGTATTGGTGGCAAAGGATCTTTCCGCAATCTGGGCCAGCGGGGCCAGGTCCTTCATGACCCTCTCGTTTGCGGGCAAGAGCAGGCTGATTTTAATGATCCGGTCGGTAAACGGATAGGCCGTGTCCGCTACATGGGCAATGGCCCCCTGGCGGAAACGTTCATATCCGGCGAGGTCGCCCTGTTCGATCAAAACGGGCCCACATTCCAAATAATCCAGGGTGGAAACATCCCAGCCGTCGAGGCGATCAATTTGCAGGAGCAGCATGAAACGATCAGCCGCCGTATTCCATTGATTTTGCAGGGCATGCCATTCCCCCAGCGAACGGATCACCGCCGCGCCTTCCACCGTGGGCTGGACCAACGCAACGCCGCTGATAACGGTGTCGGCTTCTTCGAATCTCTCCTGGTTTATCAGTACGGTGGCTTGCGTGATCTTTTCCCTGGTTTCAGCCTGATGGCGCAATTCAGCCTCCCGGGCTTCCGCCTGTTCGGCTTCCTCACGCAAACGAACCTGTTGTTGTTCCGCGGCCACGGCCCGTTCACGGGCGGCTCTTTCCATGAAAAAAAGACGGGTGGACGTGGTCAACCCGATGACCAGCGCCGTCGTGACCGCCACCCCGGCAGCAAAGACAACCTGGTTGCGACGGACGAGCTTTTGTAACCGGTAAACCCGGCTGGGAGGTCGGGCAATCACGGGTTCATTGTTGAGATAACGATTGAGGTCCATTGCCAGGCCGTTGGCCGTTTCGTACCGGCGCCGACGGTCCTTTTCCAGCGCCTTCATGACAATCCAATCCAGGTCTCCCCGCAACAGGGAAATCAGCTTGGGCGGTTCGGCGTGACGATGCTCGGCCGTCGCCGTCAATTCCGTGCCTTGAAGAGTCGTGACCATCGTCGAGGGCCGTTGCGGCTCCTGTTCCCGTAACGTGCGACGCATTTCGTCCAAACCATGTTGCAGCAGTTTTTTGGGATCGAACGGTGTTCGGCCAGTGAGCAATTCATAGAGCAGCACCCCCAGGCTGTAAATGTCGCTGCGGGTATCGACATCCAGACCGCTCATCTCGGCCTGCTCCGGACTCATGTAGGCGGGGGTGCCGATGATCTGTTCGTAGGCGGTGAAGAGGGTCTTTTCCGTAAGCCTCACCTCGATGGCTTTTGCAATGCCAAAATCAATGACCTTGGGCACCGGCACGCCATCATGCAAGGTGACCAGGATGTTGGACGGCTTGATGTCACGGTGGATGATCCCCTTCTGATGGGCATGCTGGATGGCCTGGCAAATCTGAATGAACAAACCCAGCCGTTGGCGGGTGTCGAGCTGGTTCTTATCGCAATACTCGGTGATCTTGACCCCGCGCACCAGCTCCATCACAAAGAACGGCCGGCCCGTGTCCGTGGCGCCGGCATCGAGTACCCGGGCGATGTTGGGATGATCCATGAGGGCCAGCGCCTGCCGTTCGGCTTCGAATCGGGCGATGACACTCCGCGTGTCCATCCCCAGTTTGATGATCTTGAGCGCCACCCGGCGTCGGACCGGCTCTTCCTGCTCCGCCATGTACACCACCCCGCCCCCGCCCTCGCCGATGCGTTGCAGCAACTTGTAGCGGCCAATCCGGGTTCCCGGGACCTCGGTGATTCCGCTTTCCTCCGTGGTGCCTGGAAAACTGGGTTTGATTGCCCCTTCATTCAAAGCACTGGCCGTCACGACGAGCGGAGCGACCTCGTTGAAGAATTTTTCCGCATCCACCTCTGCAGCCAGCAGGCCCTCAACCCGGACCCGCAAATCCGGATCGTCAGCACAAGCTTGATCGAGAAACACCCGTCGGGCCGCCGGGCTCGCCAGGTTCCGGGCGGCGTCGAATATGTTCTCTTCTTGAGGCTTCACCTGTTAATCACCATTTTCGGCTCGCCGGAATTCAGCGTGGGTTCAGCGTGGTGTCCGGATGCGCTGGAACAGCCAGGCTTTGGCATAAGCCCATTGACGTTCCACCGTGCGTTCCGTCACACCGAGATTTTCCGCCACCTCCTGATTGGTCAGGCCGCCGAAGAATTTCAGGACGACGATCCGCGCCTTTTCCGGATCATTCGCCTGCAGTTGCTCCAAGGCCTCATCCATCAGCAGAATTTTATCATCCGGAGTCGTGGCGGCCAGATCGAGGTCGGCAATGTCCAGACGCACCTGACCACCGCCGCGTTTCAACCTGGATTTGCGCCGTGCTTTTTCGACCAAAATGCGGCGCATGGCCTCGGCAGCCGCCCCAAAAAAGTGGGCGCGGTTCTGCCAGGTCCGGTCCCCGTCACCCACCATGCGGAGCCAGGCTTCATGCACGAGGGCGGTGGCCTGCAAGGTCTGGCCGGCCGCCTCCTGGGCCATGCGCGCCGCCGCCAGCCGGCGCAGTTCGTCGTAAACCAGCGGCAGCAACTCACCCGAAGCCTGACCATCACCCCGCCGGATGGCTTGCAGGACCTGGGTGATTTCATTTGTGATTTCGCCGGGCATAGGCAGGACTTCAGTCAGGGCACAAACATATTCCGACCTCAAATTTACCAAACCAATAGACCACCGGGTACCGAATCGTCAACGCGAATCAAGACGCAAGCCAGCCGTCCCGACCGCCAGCTGGCTTGATCACGATTCATCCGATAGCCAAAGCGGTGAAACTTGCCTATGCTTTCCCCACATGAAACTGGGATTGGGACTTTATCGCCACCAACTCAATGTGGAACATTACCGTTTTGCCCGCCAATGCGGTTGCACGCACCTGGTGATCCACCTCGTGGATTATTTCCGCTCCTCGCGCAGCAACCAGCCCGGCGACCAGCCGGTGGGCGACGACACGGGCTGGGGACTGGCCGGCGACCCGGACCGGCTTTGGACCTACGAAGAACTGGCTGCGATCAAAAAAGAGATCAATGCCGCCGGACTCGAGCTGGAAGCCATTGAAAATTTTGATCCGGCGCACTGGCATGACGTGTTGCTGGACGGCCCGAAAAAACTGCAACAACTTGAAAACCTCAAAACGATCATTCGCAACACCGGCCAGGCGGGCATCCCGATCTTCGGGTACAACTTTTCGATTGCGGGTGTTGCCGGCCGCATTAAAGGCCAGTTTGCCCGCGGCGGGGCCGAGGCGGTCGGCATGGACGGTCCGCTCGACTGGCCGCTGCCCAACGGCATGGTGTGGAACATGATTTATGACCGGAATGCCGCCCCCGGCATTGTTACCTCGGCAACTTCGGAAGAATTATGGCAACGGCTAAAGGTGTTTCTCGATGCCCTGGTTCCGGTGGCCGAGGAAGCCGGAGTGACATTGGCCGCGCACCCGGATGATCCGCCGATGCCGAGCATTCGCGGGCAGCCGCGGCTGGTTTACCAGCCGGAGCTTTATCAGAAACTCATCGACTTGAAGCCCAGTCCCCGCAACGCGCTGGAGTTTTGTTGCGGCACAATCGCCGAAATGACCGGAGGCGATATTTACGAGGCCGTGGACACCTACAGCCGGCAGGGCAAGCTGGCCTACGTGCATCTGCGCAACATCCGCGACAAGGTGCCGGTTTACAAGGAAACCTTCATTGACGATGGCGACATAGACATTCTGCGTGTGCTGCGGATTTTGAAACGAAACAATTTCCGGGGCGTGTTGATTCCCGACCACGCCCCGCAAATGAGTTGCGCCGCGCCGTGGCACGCCGGCATGGCCTACGCGCTTGGCTTCATGCGCGCCGGCCTCAAGCTCATTGAGAACGAAGGCGCCTGAAATCCGCGCCCGGGCTCAAATGAATTCGTTGATCAGATTTTCCAGGAATTCCTGGCGACCGCTCGTGTTGGGCGCAACCTGCCCTTTTTTTAGCATATAACCCTCCAGTTCGGCAAAGGTCATTTGCCCGGATTCGATTTTCGCCCCCACACCGGAATCCCATGACGCGTAACGCTGCTTCACAAAATCCGCGAGACGCCCGTCCTTGCGAATGGCGGCGGCGATCTTCAACCCGCGGGCAAAGGCGTCCATCCCGCCGATGTGCGCGTGGAACAAATCAACCGGCTCGAAACTTTCGCGCCGGACCTTCGCGTCAAAATTCACGCCGCCGGTGGTCAGTCCTCCATACTTGAGAATGGCGAGCATCGTCTGCACGGTCAGATAAAGACTGGTCGGAAACTGGTCGGTGTCCCAGCCCAGCAGTTCGTCTCCGGTATTGGCGTCAATCGAGCCCAAAGCGCCTGCGGCGCCCGCCACTTCCAGTTCATGCTGCATCGTGTGGCCGGCCAGCGTGGCATGGTTGGTTTCGATGTTCAGTTTAAAATCGTTGAGCAGATCATATTCGCGCAAAAAATTCAGGCACGCCGCGGCATCGGAATCGTATTGGTGCCGGGTCGGTTCCTTGGGCTTGGGCTCGATGTAGAACTGGCCTTTGAAACCGATTTGCTTTTTGTAATCCACAGCCAGATGCAGGAACCGGGCGAGGTGGTCCAGCTCGCGCTTCATGTCCGTGTTCAGGAGGGTGGAATAACCCTCGCGTCCGCCCCAGAAGGTGTAGCCCGCGCCGCCGAGTTCATGGGTCACTTCAAGCGCCTTCTTCACCTGCGCCGCGGCGAAGGCGAACACGTCGGCATTACAACTGGTGGCCGCGCCGTGCACGAATCGCGGATTGGTGAACAGGTTGGCCGTGCCCCAAAGCAATTTGATGCCGGTGCGTTTTTGTTCCTCCTTGAGGACTTTCACAACGGCATCGAGATTCTTGTTCGACTCGCTCAGTGTTTTGCCTTCCGGCGCAATGTCGCGGTCGTGGAAGGCATAGAACGGTGCGCCAAGCTTTTCAATGAACTCAAAGGCCACCCGCGCGCGCCGCTGGGCGTTGGGCACGGAGTTCGATCCATCGTCCCACGGACGAATGGCCGTGCCGACGCCAAACGGGTCGGAGCCGGTGCCGCGAAAGGTGTGCCAGTATACCACCGAGAAGCGCAGATGGTCGCGCATCGTCCTGCCCTCGACGAGCTCGGTGGGATTGTAATACTTGAAGGTCAGCGGGTTTCTGGATTTGGCCCCGGCGTATTTTATCTTCGAGATGTTCTTAAAAACGTTTTGCATGATTGAATAAGTTTTCGATTGCTGGTCAACAAGGCCAGACAGTTATCATAATTCCCAGCGTTTGGAAATGAATGAAATGATGTTTTGCCAAAAAATTTACCTGCATTTTTGACCGGGCGGCATCATGGACCCAGTTGGATACGATAGAATTGCACCGGATTGGTGCCGAAGCCGGGATCCACAAAGGTTACGGGCACGGATGGCGAGTTGGTTGTGTACAAAACCTGCCAGCTCGTCAGGTTGGTTGAGACTAGGAGGGTGTAATCCGGGCCCGCTGCGCCGGTCACCACCAGACTCGCCTGCCCGGCTGACAGGTTTATGGAACTCACGCTCGGCTGGGCCAGGGGGTTGACGGTGATGGTATAGCTGTTGGTTGCGCTCAGGCCAGGCATGCCGTTGTCCGCCACTTTCACCGTGACCAGATTGGTCGTGTTGGCCTGGCTTACCAGCGGACGCCAGTTGAAAAGAGCGTTGGTGGCATTGAGCGATGTCAGGGTTGCGTTGATGGGCGCGTTGAGCAGGCTGAACGTCAGGGTCTGGGGCGGCAGATTCGTATCGGTGGCAATATTGGTGACGACCAGGCTCATTCCCGCAGTGATGGTTTGATTGACAACCGGGTCCAGGATGGGGGGAGTATTGACTGACTGCTGCTGCCCCACGAAAGTCAGCACACTCAAGGGCGGCAATGGATAGACAAATGATGAACTGTTGACAGGCACAGAGGATTGAACAGAAAGCGACAGGTTGCTCGTGGTAATCCACGGGGTCACCGTGGCAGCGTTGAAGCCCGCCAGATTGACCGTTTGAGTCACAGTCGTCAGGTTGTTGTTGATGGCAACGATGGCAAAATTTCCGCTGGCGGGATCCTTGTACGCGCTGACCAGGGTGTTACCGGCCACGTTTGTGACGCCGATGCGATAGTAACCCGGCCGGACGAACCGGCTGAATTGTGCCATGGCAAATCCGCGTTTTTGAGGTGTGCCGGCGGCATTTACTAGGCCGTTGGTGTCACCCAGGCATTTCCACCAGATGTAGGCGCTCATATTTCCTCCGGCCAGGCAGCCATGAATTTGTTGAGCCGTGGCGAGGGCAGTATTCCAGCCTTGATCATTCACCAGGTATTCCGTCATCCATGTCGGCTTGCCCTTGTTGTGGGCGTTCACATATTCAGCCGTCGTGCCGGTTCCATAAAGATGCCCGCCAATCAGGCCGACGTTCGTGACCGCCACGGGATCGTTGAGCGTCGGATCGGACTGGCTGAAGTCAAATTGAAATGACTCGGGCATCATGACCGATGCATTGGTTATCACCACGGCGTTCGTATGAAAAAAGGCCTGAAGTTGTGCCGGGGTCCAGCTGCACGACTCGTAGGTGACCGTGATATCAGGCTCGTTTTGGACCGAAATGGCCGCCAGCGGGGCGCCATTCGTCGCCATGTACGCAGCGAAGTTGTTCAGATAGCTGGCATAACTGGCGTACTGTGCAACCAAAAGCGAACCTCCAATCGGATTATTGTTGCTCTTCATCGAAGCCGGCGGGGTCCAGGGCGTTGCCAAAATATTGGCGCCGCGTGCCCTGGCTTTCTGGCCATCGGAAAGCGCACTGCTCCAGCTATTGTTGGGATCAATGCGGACCCGCAGAAGGCTGAGGCCGAGCTGGCCGGCATTGGCGCTGCCAAAGAGGGTGTTCATGTTGGCATCCGTCACCGGATCGAGCCCGGCGTCCAGAAATACCACTCCACCACCAAAACCGTCGATCTTTTGGTGGACGTCATTCCAGCCCACGGTGCTTTGTCCGGGCTGCACCGATTGAGCGGTTACCGTCCCGTAAACCGCCAGGGCAAAATCGCGGGCGTTGTTGGAATTGATCCACGCCTGGTTCCGATACGCCGCGCCACCGGAATAAGTATCGCTGCCCGCCCGCTGCCAAAAAATGGGCGTGGTTCCCTGGACACCGGCCAGTTCAAAAGCATACATATGACCGGCCTGAAGAACTACCTGGTCCGTTCCATTAAAATCAAATTCCAGCACACCATACGGCTGGTTTACATAGGTTACGGAAAAGCCGGAACCCGAACCGAGCAGGTTAATGCCCGTCGTGTATGGGCTGGGATTCGGTGCCGTCTGGCTTCCCAGATCATAAAGGTTCAAAGTGACGGTGCCGCCGTTGCCGCTGCCGGCATAAATATCAATGGTCTGCAATATGTAGTTGGTGGTGGTTACCGTGAAGGTCTCGCTGATGGTGGTGTTGGCGCTGTTAAAACTCTCCGGCACGGTTGCCTGGTTGGTGGGATTCGAAACTGTGCTGATGATGGGACTGCCTGGCCAGCTTTTCGCGCCGGGTGACACATTTTCCACCACGGTAATGCCGGCGCGACCGGGCAAAGTTAAAATGACCAGCGTCAACCAGACCCAAATGCCCGCCTTCAGATTTACAACACAACGATTCACACTAAAGCATAGACTGTGTCAAGGTCGGGTGCCAGACTTGCATTTCATTTTACGAAAAGGCGCCCCCAGTTTCAGTGTCGCCGCAACCGGGGACGCCCAATTTATCGCCTGTCCAACCTAAATCACGGGCTCGTGATCCGATAAAAGCCGGAGGAAGCGCCCGCAGTGATATCCGTGTAAGTGATGGAACTCGAAATGGGAACCCCACCCACCGGATAACCTGCCGTCAATGTCGTCCAGGCCGCATCGAGCAGATTGGTTTTCTTCTGCACGGTGAACGTGGTTCCGTCAATGCTCGGCTGCAAGGTGAGCACAAAATTATGCCCCAGGTAGGCACCGCTCGTGATGCTCGGCGGTGCGGCATAAACGGCCATGACCATGTCGCGAATGTCGCCGGAAATCAATCCGCGAACGCAACGCGGATCACTGGGCGACATATCGACGTCGCCATTAAAATTCGTGTAGGAACTGGACGAATAAGCCCGCGGCGACGCTGCGAATGAGCCGCCTGGGTTGCGGAATCTGCCGGCACCGGCACCACCCAAGATGGGGTCAGTATAGCAAGCCTTTTCGAAAGTGCTGTTGACACTGATGCCGCGTATCCATTGGAAAACACCATCGAGTGCGGTATCCCCCGTCCACAACGGACCGCCCCGGTCGGGGGAATTCAGTCCACCGGGAGGCAACATTTGATTGGTCCCGATGGTAATTTCAAAAGTATAAATTGCGTTCGTACCGGCATTGACCAGAGTCCCGCAGGATGGGAGGACCACTTGGGCCTGGGGATCCGTAAATGTGAACGTCAGCAACTGGTTGCTGAGACCGGCCGCCACCCCGGGCAGGATGCTCGAGGTGGTGATGTAACAACCGACCAGATTGGTGCCAAACAAGCTGACGCCCGCAGGTGCTGAATCCTGCGACGGCTGGTAATTAAACGGATACCGGTTCTGTTGAAGGGTGGCATTGGTGTTTACAAAGGCGTTGTTGGTCAGCCAGTACATGGAAAGAAAATAAATCACGTTGTTGGTGGTTCCGCCATTGCCGCGCATTTTGATGCTGACGGCACCCAATCGGAAACTCTTGTTCGTCTGGACAAAAGTTTGACCAATGGCCCGACCGGGGCCAGTCGCATCACTGGCAGGACCAAATCCTTCCGGCACACCGGTCCCCGCACTGTTCAAATCATCAGGCACACTGGGGTCGGCAAAGGTCTGGATCATCGGCGAGCCCGGCCAGGCATTGGTCATCGGGTACGAACTGACCGTCACCGAAAAATTGGTTGAAGGCGGCGGCGGCGGCGGCGGTGCGGAAGCAAACGTGACCGCCAGAGCCAGATCACGACCACCCGCGTTGAGGAGCGACCGGCCGCGATAGGCTTCACCCGCCACATAAACGTCAGAAGTGCTGCGATACCAGGCCATCTGGCCATCCGCTTGCGGATCAATTTCAAAGGCATATTCATGCCCGGCGGTCAAAGCCACCGCGTCAGCGCCGGAAAATTGCAACCGCAAAACATTGGCACCCCCGCCATTGTATTGGAAACCGAGCCCGGCGGAAAAAAGATCGGCGCTGGTGGGCGCCGAACCGGGAGTGAAAGAGGCCGGATTACCCGCGTTGGCGAGGCCCAGATCAAACAGATGTATGGTATTCGACACTGCCGCGCCGCTGATATAGATTTGGATATTGGTCAGGGACTGGGCATTGGTGACCGTAAAGCTTTGGGCGAGATTCGTCTGGCTGTTGGCGACATAACTGGTCTCGGGAATTGTAAAAACGGTGGGGGGATCGCTGGTCACGATGCTGGGGGTGCCGACCCAACTGCCACCCAAGCCTTGCGTTGCAGTTACTGCCGCATGGGTTGACAGGGTCACCGCCGTCATCGCCAGGGCAGCGGCGATTCCGGTCATGTGTAATCTAATTTGGTTTTTCATGGTATTCTGGATTGAGAATGAAACCTTGCCGGTCGCATTCAGTCATTTTTCATCAAAATTGTCCGCTACGATTTTCCTGCGTCTGCTAAAAAGGCCGGCCACGTTGAGCGGCCGGCCTTGCACAAGTAAGAATTCCCGGCAACGCCTATTGCCGCGTTAAACGGACCGACGTTTCTGCCGCCATCCCAACAAGGCCACGCCGCCAAGCAAAGACAAAGCCATAGTGGTCGGCTCGGGCACGGGCGTAATGTCAATCGCCATTCCGAAGTCACGGACTGCGGTGCCGTTCAAGACGCCGCCTTCCTTATAAGCAGCACCGCCGGCATACGGATCAGTGCTGACGCGCTGCCAGCTCATGACGGCGGTGGTCACATTTGGAGCAATTCCGAAGTAGTAAAGGTCACCTGCAGTAATCGCAATATTGCTATTGGCACTATCGAACGTCAGCACTCTTACCGACTGCCCGCCGCCATTAAAATGGAATGTGGATCCTGCGGCGAACAAGTTTACATAGCTGAAAGTGGGATAATTCGGAAGATTTAGCAAGGAAGCGGGGGTACTTCCACCGCTGACTGCGGTGTAGCTGGAAGCCGCGCCCAAGTCCCACAGGAAAACAAAATTATCACCAGGCGCTCCGCCGGCATAAATCTGGATGTCTGCCAACGTGCCGGATATTGTAGCCGTCCAAGTTTGCCCAAGCATGGGTATCACCGAAGGGGAAGCCCCGGTATAACCGTTCTCAGCGATGGTGAAGACGGGGGGCAATCCGCCGGTGGTGAGTGTCGGAGCACCACTCCAAGTGGTGGTTAGTCCGGTGCCGGTAATCGTCAAGGTCTGGGCTGACGCCACCATCAACGCTGTTGAAGCCGTTAAGACGATGGCAATTAATTTAAGGGTTTTCTTCATAAGGGTTTTCTTAGGTGTATTTTTTACCGATGTTAGGTTCAGTTTATCACCGTGCTCAATTGATTGGAATGGACGAAACTATGATTTAAATGGATGATTCTATGGTTTAAAACTTTATGGTTTAAAACTTTTTTTTAAGACTCAGTAAAAACTGTAGGTCGTGCCACCGCCGATGGAGGAAAAATATTGCAGACTCAGGGACCGAAAATTGTGGGACTCCACGTGGCCATCGGCATAGGTGGCATTTACCGATTGAACGGCGCCGCCAAACACGTGGCCGTTGGCGCCATTCGGATCAGCGGAGTCCACGGCGCGAACATCGCTTGCGACACCCGATCCGCCCACGCTGCAACATTTATCCGTCACAATCGGCTGCACACCCACGGTCAGGTCGGTTACCTTCCTCGGCCAGTTCGGTCCGTTGGGAGAACCGCCATAGGAGGGAGCCGGATCAAAGTAGGGATATAACTGGCCTGACGCCGCAATCACCCGGTCGTACCGAGGTATCCACCAGGCAACATCCATGACGTCATATCTCACCCCCGCCGCAGTCGCCGAGGCGCCGAACTTGCACGCTTCCACCAAATCCTCGATTGAGATGATGGGATGCCCTACCCGGGTAGTATAATCCGCATCTTTTTTGCTGTAGAGGTCCGGGCGCACCGGGCAAAACCACATGGGCACTGACAGTCCATATCGCTGGAGTACGATGGCCATGTTGGTTGACACATCCCAGGGATTTCCGCCCGGGTTGTCCACGTTGAAGGAAGGCAACGTCGATTGCGGATCGTCTCCGGCATAGGCCGTGACAACAATGCCCCACTGGCGAAAATTGGAAGTGCAACTGGTGACCTTGGCACGATATTTGGCCTTGGCCAAAGCCGGCATAAGGATCGCCGCAAGAATGGCGATGATGGCGATGACCACCAGCAATTCAATCAGGGTAAAACCGCCGGCGGGAAGATTTTTTATTTTCGATTTGAAACACATAGGATTTAAAACAAGTCCTTGGAGTTGCGTCTAAATTTCAATCAGCATTTCCCACGGTTTCTGAAACTGGAACCGGCAAGGGTGGCGGGTTCCATGCGGCCCTTGGCGCTGACATGGCCCAGGGACAAACACGAGTCGTTGCGCCCCAAACCGGTTCGGGTTTCGGGTGGCTGAAAAAAACGAATGCCAATTCCGCAATTCCTGACCGCTTCCTTCGCCCCGTTTCTCAGCAAACGATATTCACTTGGAGCAACGCTATTGACTGATTTAAAAATGCGGGAGAAGTAGAACGGGTCCTCGTAACCCAACGTGGCCGCCACTTCCTTCACGCTCAGCACCGTTTCATCCAGCAGCCGGCAGGCGTGCTGCATGCGCAGACGAATGAAATAATCGATGGGCGCACAGCCGATCTGGCGCTTGAACAGCGCGAAAAAGTGGGAGGGGGAAATGTTCACCCGCGCAGCCAGCGTGGCCACCTGCAGCGGCTCATCCAGATGACGCATCATGTAGGCGATGCTTTGCTCAATCTTCCGGACCACCTCCGATTCACAGGACTCGGTCCGATAACCGGAGGAATTTGCGGCGGCGGTCTTCAACTGTTCGACTTCGGCGGTTTTCATTTGAGCTTCAGCAATAAAATTAGTTCGACACACGAACAATATCAGGCATCACCTTCAGGTTAATTTTATTAATCAGGTTCACGCGATCAGAGGTGCGCCAAAATGGTTTTGCAGGACCAGGGCAATGGTTCCTCGCAGCCGGGGTTGTGCTTCCGGGTCCGTGGGCAAAATACGGGTCACCGCATGAGTGAAAGAACGGCGCTTGACGGCTTCAGCCACCACTGGACCAACCTTGTCCCAAGCCCGCGTTACTTCTCCAACCACCACCAGCACGTCGGGGGCAAGCCCGGTAACCAACATGGCGATGCCGGCACCCAGATGTTGCGCCATCTGGTTCAATGCCTTGCAGGCCCTGGGATCGCCCTGTTCCACCAACCGCAAAATGTCTCCAAACGGCAGCTTGGCCATGTCGCTCTTGGAACCAACCTCCCCTTTGCGGACCGAAGCCGACTCGGCGTAATAGCGCACGGCGGCAGCGTTGGACGCCAGCACTTCCCAGCATCCGGTGTTGCCACAACGGCATTTGGGACCGTCCGGCATCTGGGCCACGTGGCCAAATTCCCCGGCCACACCCGTCGAACCGCGCACGAGCTGACCGTTCATGATCATGCCTACGCCAATGTCATCCGATATGGTCACCGCGACCAGGTTGCGCACTCCGTCCGTGTATCTTCCCGACCACAACTCGGCCAGGGCACAGGCATTGGCGGCATTTTCAAGTTCCACCGGCAGGCCGGTCGCACGTTCGAGATGTGTCTTCAGGTCCAACTCACTCCATCCCAACGTGGGCGCAAATATCAGCCGTTGCGACGAAGAATCGATCCGGCCCGGCAGACTGATCCCGATGCCCTCATATGAATTCCTCGGATGCGCCCGCATTAAATCCAGGATGCGACGGGCCAAACGCGAAATGAATTCTGAAGGGTCCCTGGCGGTAGGCATGGATTCCTGGGCCAGAAACTGCGTGTCCATGCTGGCGACGGCCAACGTGGTGGTTGCCGGTTGAATATCCACTCCCACCACCCCGCAGCGTTCGGTGTTGAGATGCAGAAATGTGGGTTTACGACCGCGCGGCAAATCTCCGACCGCTCCCTCCTTCAACCAACGCTCTGCAATCAACCGTTCGGCGATCGCCGACACCGTACTGCGTTGCAATCCAGAATAACGCATCAAGTCGGCCCGCGATACCGGCTGATGTTTGCGCACCAGATTCAGCATGATGCGACTGTTGATGTCGCGAACCGTTTCGCTGGTCGCCACCTGAAAGTTGTTCAGATCAATTTTGCGCACAATGTACCTCTGGGGGCATTGCAAATGGATTAGTTCGTGGGTCGAACTTTATATATATCCGGACTCCTGTCAAGGATAAAGTTCGAGCCTCGAACAAATTGATTATCCTCAAATCAACATCACGCATTTAAATATGAATTATTATCGGCAGTTACCAACCAAACGAATTTTCAACAACTTGCTGCGGTCAATGCAGGATGTTCCCGCGCTTTCCATTGCAGGAGGTTCTGGCAGCGAAGGCGCACCAGGCTCACCAAGGCTTGTGGTTCTCGCTGATTTCCGGCCAGTTGTCCGTGCGGAATGGAATCGCCGGCAAACCGGCGCCATTATAAAGCGTCGCCGCCGGATTGGCCTGCCAGGCATAGCGGACTGCTTGAGGATCCGGAACCAGCGGAGTTGAAACGATCACGGCATCCCCTTCCAGTTTGGCGTCAGCCCAATGCCATTGGCGATCTTTGCCCGCAACCACGAATTCTTCCAGCTTGTCTCCTTTGACGACCAACCCGCCGTCGATGTGGCTGAAATGAATTTTGAGCGCGCCCGGAAGATGTTCCGCCGACGTAAACGTGGGCCCGGCATGGGAAATTTTTTTGCCGTATTCCCCGGCCAAGGCGCACAAGGCCAGTCGCTCGCCCACCACTTTTTTATCCATCGGATGAATGTTGTCAGGATCGCCGGTGTCAACGGTAACGGCCAGGCCGGAATTTTTTATGTTCCGGGCCGTCAAGGCCTGGGCCTCGCGCAATTCGGCCCAGGCGTCATCGCCCGGCTGGTCGCGATGATGCATAAAAGCCGGCAGGCTCACGATATAAAAGGGAAAGTCGCCCTGGCGGAAAAGCTTCCGCCAGTCGCCAATCATCGCCGGAAGCAATGTGCGATACTGAAAGGCGCGTTCGAAATTCGCCTCGCCCTGATACCAGATGGCTCCCCGGACGGCGAGCGGGGCCACCGGCTCGATCATGCCTTCGTACAGCACACCAGGCATCGTGGGATAATTTTCAAAGGTCAAAGGCAGCGGATGTGGCGGCCGGGCATCCACACTCAACGCGCCCTTCCATTCGCCGGCCAGCGGAATCACGGTGCCATCGCCCAGCACCAGACGCAATTCATCCGGTTTGCCCAGGAACCCGCCCTGGGGTTTCAACTTGAACACCCGTACCGCCAAAACATTCTGGCCGGGCTTCAGCACGCCATCCTTGATCTCATAGACCCGTGGATTTTCCACCCACGAACTGGCCCCGACCCACCGGCCATTGATGTAGGTCGCGTCCATTTTCTCTATCGAACCAAGGCAGATCGTCGCCTTGCCAGGAGGCAAGGGATCGGGAAGCGTGACCTCCCGGCGAAACCAGCAGACCGCCGGGAACTCAGGCACTCCCAGTTCCTGGAAACCGCCGGGAATCTGCACCGGCTTCCAGCCAGAGTCATCCAAATCGGCAACGGACCAAGTATTGCTTTGTGACCCGAGGTCGTATTCATCAAACCAGTGCATGAGGAAACTCCCATATTCCGTCGCACCTTTGGCGCGGAGCCGTTCCATTTCCGCCAGCGGCATGTCAAAGTCCTTCAGACGATGCAGCGTTTCCGGGCTGGTCCAGCATTCGGCTGGTGTCCCGCCCACACAATCCTGGATCAAACCAATGGGCACATGGAGTTCGCTCTGAAGTTTCTGCCCAAAAAAATACGCGACCGCCGAGAACCCGCTCCACCCGCTTTCAGCAACGGTCTGAGGCGAACAAATCTTCCACGAACCCTGCGGGACTGCGGCGGGAGAATAGGAAACGTGCCGCTGGACCACAAAGAGCCGGATTTCCGGATGGTTCGCCGACTTGACTTCATCGTCGCCATTCCGCGCACGGCCCAGGCCAAATTCCATGTTGGATTGGCCGCCGCACAACCAGACATCGCCCACCAGCACTTCATGCAATACCACGCTCTGCTCCGGTCCGGTGATTTTGACAGTATAAGGACCACCCGGTGGCGGGACCTTGACTCCGGCCTGCCAACGGCCATCCGGACCGGCCAATACCGTCGCCGTCCGACCGGCAATTTCCACCCGGATCACCTGCCCGGATTTTGCCCAACCCCAAATTTGATTTACCTTTCCACGCTGTAGAACCATGTTATCGCCAAAAAGCGGGCTGACGAACGGCAAAGACGTTTCATTGGCCGCCGCCGCCAGTACGAACCGGTCACCGGTCGTGATGATTAAGGCCACGCAGACAAAAATAAAAATGGAAGCGGGTTTTGTTCGCATAAGTCAATTGGTGAACGATTGCCGGCAATAACGCAATTTTTTAGGAGAATTATCCATGCAAATCATAACATTGTCCATTCCGCGGTGGATGGGAATACAGTTTAGTTGACTCATGGACGGAAAATCCGGGACGGCATGACCACCCGCCAATCGACTGATGGCTGACCATGGAGATGCCTGGCAGGAAATTGGATGCCACAACCGGAAAGGCATCCATGGTCAGAATGAATACGGTCTATTTCGCCGGGTCGGCACTTCGGCATGGCCAATCATCTAAGTCGCAATTAAATTCCCTTCCGAAGCCATGATACCGCACAAATTCCTGCCGCTGGCCGGCTTTGGCCTTTTTCTTTTTGCCAGCGACGGCTTTGCCCTCGGCCAGGCGCAATATGTCGAGAAGGTTTACAGCCCGGGCAGCTTCCCGATTGTTCAACAAGGTGTCGCCGCAAACCTCTACGTGGAGACAAATGATTTTGCCGGCGTACTGCGCGCCACCGGCGATCTGCAAAAGGACATCCTGCGCGTCACCGGTCTCGCCCCGACCATCACGCATGAGGAAAACAGTCCTGGAAAAACGGTGGTCATCATCGGCACGATTGGAAGGAGCTGGATTATTGACCGGCTGGTCCGCGATCACAAAATCGACACCTCGCAAATCTCCGGCAAATGGGAATCATTTGTCATTCAGGTTGTGCCCGAACCTCTGCCCGGCGTTGACAGCGCACTCGTCATCGCCGGCAGCGACAAACGGGGAACCATTTATGGCATCTACGATTTGTCCGAACAAATGGGCGTGTCACCCTGGTATTGGTGGGCGGATGTGACCCCGGAACACAAAGACGCGATCTTTGTGAAAACGGGTAAATATATTCAAGGGCCGCCCGGCGTGAAATACCGCGGCATTTTCCTGAACGACGAGGCGCCGGACCTCAGCAATTGGATCACAAACAAATTCGGCCTGGTACCGACCAATGCAAATCCACCCATCCCGCCGGACATTGCCAACTATAACCACCAGTTTTATGCCAGGCTGTTCGAGTTGATCTTGCGGCTAAAGGGAAACTATCTCTGGCCGGCCATGTGGAACAACGCGTTCAACGAAGACGATCCGGAAAACCCCCGGCTCGCGGACGAATACGGCATTGTCATGGGCACGTCCCATCAGGAACCGATGATGCGGGCGCAAAAGGAATGGGATCGGAGATATTTGAAAACGCTGGGCACCTGGAATTACGCCAAAGATCCGGAGGTGCTGGAAAATTTCTGGCGCGAAGGCGTCCGGCGGAACAAGAACTACGAAAACCTGATCACGATGGGTTTGCGGGGAGCGAATGACACCGAGATGGCTCCCGGAGGCCCCGAGGCCAACCTGGCGTTGCTCGAAAAGATCGTGGAGGTCCAACGGAAGATCATTGCCGAAGAAGTCAATCCTGACGTGGCCAAAGTGCCGCAGGTCTGGTGCCTCTACAAGGAGGTGCAGGATTTTTACAATGCCGGCATGCGCGTCCCGGACGATGTGACGCTCCTGTGGGCCGAGGACAATTGGGGCAACCTTCGCCGCCTGCCGACCGCCGAAGAACGCAAACGTGCCGGCGGTGCCGGGATCTATTACCACTTGGATTATCACGGCAGCCCGCGAAGTTATCAATGGATCAACTCCAGCCCGATTCCAAAAATCTGGGACCAGATGTCGCTGGCGAAGCAATATGGCGCCGACCGCATCTGGATCGCGAACGTGGGCCACTTCAAGGGTTACGAATTTCCCCTCGAATATTTCATGAACCTGGCCTGGGACCCGGACCGTTGGACCAGCACCAACACCGGTGAGTTCACTCGATTGTGGGCGGAACGGGAATTCGGACCGGAGCATGCCGGCGAAATTGCCGACATTGTGGCCAAGTACACCAAATACAACGGCCGCCGCAAACCCGAGCTGCTCGCGCCGGACACCTACAGCCTGGTCAATTATCAGGAAGCGGAGAATGTGGCGGCAGATTTCAAGGCCATCACGACCAAGGCAGAAGCCATTTACCGCCAGTTGCCGGCGGCCAAGAGAGATGCCTTCTACGAATTGGTGCTGTTCCCCACCCAGGCCAGCGGGCTGGTGAATGATCTATATCTTGCTGCCGGCCAGAACGCCTTATATGCCCGCCAGGGCCGGGCCAGCGCCAACGATGCGGCCGAAAAGGTCCGCGCCTTCTTTCAGGCGGACACAAATTTGATGAATTATTTCAACCTAGCCTTTGCCCAAGGCAAGTGGAACCATTTCATGGATCAGCCGCACATCGGCTATACGAACTGGCAGGACCCACCTCAAAATAACCTGGATGCGATCCAGCTGACCGAGATTGAAGCGCCGGAATCAGCGGCGATGGGGATCGCCGTGGAAGGTTCCGAAGCCGCCTGGCCGGGCGCCTCCAACGCTGCCGTCTTGCCGAAATTCGATGTGTTCAACCAGCAGCACCGTTACATCGACGTGTTTAACCGGGGAAAAATGCCCTTTGATTTTTCCGCCACAGCCAATGTTCCATGGATTGTGTTCAGCGAAACAAATGGCCGAGTCAATAAGGACAAACGTTTGTGGGTTAGCGTGGATTGGAACAAAGTTCCCAGAGGTTCAGCCGACGGCTCAGTGACATTCACCGGAACCAGTAACAAGTTCACCGTAAAAGTGCCTGCCTTTAATCCCGCGGAGGTGACGCGTGACTCACTGGATGGTTTTGTGGAGGGGGATGGTTGCGTTTCCATCGAGGCGGAACATTACACCCAAAAAACAGATGCCAGCGTCAATCGCTGGATCAAGATCGACGCTTATAGCCAGACATTGTCGGGCATGCGGGCTGAAACACCCGTGGATGCACCGGCCGCCATTCCGGGAAAAGATTCCCCCTGCCTTGAATACAAAATGTATTTGTTCACTACCGGCAAGGTGGAAGTCGCCGCCCTTGCTTCCCCCACCCTGAATTTCCTCCCGGGCCGGGGACTCAGTTACGCGGTGTCTTTCGACGACGAGGCGCCGCAAGTGGTCACGCTCGTTCCTGCCAAATACAATGCCCGCAACGGAAACCGGGACTGGGAAAAGTCCGTCGAAGACAACGCAAGGTACGGACATACCCTGCATACGCTGGTGAAACCCGGTTATCACACCCTGAAATTCTGGATGGTGGATCCCGGTGTCGTGCTGCAAAAAATTATCGTGGATCTCGGCGGCTTAAAAGCAAGCTGCCTCGGTCCGCCCGAGAGTTATCACACCCAAGCCGGGAACAACAATCCGGTGAAACCGAATTGATCGCGGCGCGATGAACAAACCGAGGAAGCCAGCCGGCAAAGTCCGGAGAATTCTCCATCCGAATCGTAGCATTGTCCATTCCTGCGCGAAATTACGTTTGAAATACTGCCCGCTATTTCAGACCGTGACCGTTGTGTCCGGTCAGTTTTGGGTTGTGTAACATGAAAAAATCGTCCGCCTCCAATTCGCCGCTTTACAAAAATCCCCAGTTGGCCGCCGCCAGCCGGGTCAAAGACCTGCTGTCGCACATGTCGCTCGAGGAAAAAGCCGCGCAAATGATGTGCGTCTGGCAGAAAAAATCCGAAACCCTGGTTGATGCCGACGGGAACTTTGATCTCAAAAAGGCCAAAGCTGCATTTAAAAAGGGCCATGGGCTCGGACAGGTCGGCCGCCCCAGTGATGCGGGCAAGGGAAAGAATGCGCGCGAAATGGCCGAGTTGACCAATGCCATCCAGAAATTTTTCCTCGAAAACAGCCGGCTCGGCATTCCGGTAATGTTTCATGAGGAGTGCCTGCATGGACAGGCGGCGGTGGGCGGCACCAGCTTTCCACAACCTATCGGACTGGGCGCGACATTTAATCCGGAACTTGTGGAATCGCTTTACGCCATGACCGCCGAGGAGGCGCGTGTCCGCGGCACTCATCAGGCGCTCACACCCGTCGTGGACGTGGCGCGCGATCCGCGCTGGGGCCGGGTCGAGGAAACGTTCGGGGAGGATCCTTACCTGGTGACTCAATTGGGAATCGCGTCGGTGCGAGGGTTTCAGGGGGATGCATCGTTCAAGGATAAAAAGTGGGTCATCGCCACCTTGAAACATTTTGCGGCCCACGGACAGCCGGAATCCGGCATCAATTGCGCGCCGACCAATGTTTCCATGCGCCTGCTGCGCGAAACCTTTTTGCAGCCATTCAAGGACGCGATCCAGAAGGCCAAGGCCATCAGTGTGATGGCGTCGTACAATGAAATTGACGGCGTGCCGTCGCATGCCAGCGAATGGCTGTTGCGGGATGTGCTCCGCAAGGAATGGGGGTTTAAAGGGTTTGTCGTATCGGACTATTACGCGATCTGGGAGCTGGGTTATCGCCCGGACACGCACGGCCATTTTGTGGCCCGGGACAAAAAAGAATCGTGCGCGCTCGCCGTGCGGGCGGGCGTGAACATCGAGTTCCCGGAACCGGATTGTTATCTGCACCTGGTCGAAAACGTTCAGAAAGGCGTGCTCAAGGAATCCCAGCTCGACAGCCTGGTTGCGCCGATGTTGTTTTGGAAATTCAAGATGGGCTTGTTTGATGACCCGTATGTGAACCCGGTCGAAGCCGAACGGATTGTTGGCAGTGAAAGGAACCGCAAGCTGGCATTGCAAGCGGCGCACGAGACCATCACGTTGCTTAAGAATGCGAACAATCTGGTGCCTCTCAATCCCAGCAAAATCAAGTCCATCGCGGTCATCGGGCCGAATGCGGACCGCGAGCTGCTCGGCGGATACAGCGGCCGCCCGAAATTTTACACCTCACTGTTGGAAGGCATCCGTTCGAAGGTGGGTGACCGGGTGCAGGTGCCTTACTGCGAGGGCTGCAAAATCACCGTGGGCGGATCGTGGAACCAGGACTTGGTGACGGCCAGCCATCCGGAGGATGATCGCAAGCAGATCCAGGAAGCGGTCAAGGTGGCGCAACAGTCGGACGTGATTGTCCTGGCCATCGGCGGCAACGAGCAGACGTCGCGCGAAGCATGGTCGCTGAAACACATGGGCGACCGCACGCGCCTGGATTTGACCGGCCGGCAGCAGGAACTGGTCACGGCCATGCTTTCGACGGGCAAGCCGGTCATCGTGTTTCTGTTCAACGGCAGTCCGCTTTCCATCCAGTATCTGCACGAAAATGTGCCGGTCATTTTTGAGTGCTGGTATCTCGGCCAGGAAACCGGCCATGCGGTGGCGGACGTGCTGTTCGGTGATTTCAATCCCGGCGGCAAATTGCCGATTACCATCCCCCGCTCCGCCGGCCACCTGCCTGCATTCTATAATCACAAACCGTCAGCGCGGCGCGGATATTTGTTCGACGACGTTTCGCCGCTTCACGCTTTCGGCCACGGATTGAGTTATACCAGTTTTGCCTTCAAGAATGTCCGGCTGTCCAGAAAAAAAATCCGGAGGAATGGTTCAACGCGGGTCCTGGTTGACGTCACCAACACCGGGAAACGCGCCGGCACCGAGGTCGTGCAAATGTACATCCGCGATTGCGTCAGCTCGGTGACACGACCGGTGAAGGAGTTGAAAGGTTTCAAAAAAATTTCATTGCGTCCCGGCGAGACCCAGGCGGTCGGGCTGGACATCACGCCGGCATCGCTCGCTTTTTATGACATCAACATGAAATACGTCGTTGAGCCGGGCGAATTTGAGATCCTGGTCGGCAATTCCTCGCGTGACATCGATTTGCAGAAGGCGATTTTGACCGTGGAATAACCTGGCCCCTATCAACCAACGGCATCCGCATATGTCCGCCAATCCCCAGAAACTCTCCTTCATCGAAAAGGCCGGTTACAGCGCCGCCGACGCCGCCGCGAATTTCGTCTTCATGACGATGATCCTTTTCCAGACTAATTTTTACACGGATGTGTTTGGCATCACGGCCGGTGCGGCGGCGACCATTCTGATGTCGGCGCGTTTATGGGACGCCTTTGCCGATCCGATCGTGGGCATACTCGCCGACCGCACCAAGACCCGGTGGGGCAAGTTCCGCCCCTGGGTCCTGTTCACCGCGCTGCCGTGGTGTGTCGTGATGGTTCTGGCTTACACCACGCCAAAAGGCTGGAACATGGGCTCCATGATCGCCTATGCCGCGATCACCAACATCCTGCTCATGTCCATTTATTCCATGAACAACATGCCGTATGCCGCGCTGGGCGGCGTAATGACCGGCGATGTCAATGAGCGCGCCAAACTCAACTCGTTCCGATTCATCGCCGTGAATGCCGCGCAGTTCATCGTGGGCGGTTTCACACTGCCGCTTGTTGCCAAGTTCACTGCCGGTCACGATCGGCAGTATGCCTGGCAAATGACGATGACCATCTGGGCCATCCTGTGTCTGGTGCTGTTCGTCATCACTTTCGTCACGACCCGGGAGCGCATCCAGCCGCCACCCCAGCAAAAGGCGGATGCGAGAAAGGATTTCAGTGGCCTGCTCAAAAACAGCCCGTGGGTGGTCATGTTTGTCATGACCCTGTTTCATTTCTGCATCCTCTCGTTCCGCGGTGGCGCGCTCTACAACTATTATCATCACTACGCCGACAAAGGCGCCATGTTCGACTGGGTGCAAAAAATCGGCCTCACGGCACCGGCCGGGGTTGCCAACGGCGGCATCCTGGAATGGCTTGGGTACATCGTGCACGGGGACAGGACCGACCTGTCGAACTCGAACGTTGCCGACGTCTTTAACAGCATCATCAATATGATCGGAACCGGCGTGACGATCATTGTCATACTACTCTCGCCGGTGCTTTCCAAAAAATTCGGCAAGAAGGCCGTCGCCGTCGCCGGCTTCGGTCTGGCCGCCATCGGCACCCTGGCGTTTTATGCGCTCGGCCCGACGAACGTCAACGGCATGGTCCTGCTGACGATTCTCATCGCGGTCTGTTACGCCCCAACCATTCCATTGATCTGGGCCATCTACGCCGACGTGGCGGATTACTCCGAGTGGAAGACCGGCCGGCGGTTCACCGGCATCGTTTTTGCCACCATCGGATTTGCGCTGAAATCCGGGCTGGCCCTGGGCTCCTCCTCGTTCCTTTGGATCATGGCCGGCTTTTTTAACTACAATACCAAGGTGCCCGACGCGCCGCAGGCGGTTCAGGGTTTCCGGATTTGCAGCGGAATCGTGGTCGGCCTGCTCTTTGCCGTCTGCACCGTTCTGCTCATCAGTTATAAGCTTAATCAGCGCCTGACCATCCAGATGGCCGACGAATTGGCAGAACGCCGCAAACAATTTGGTTCCGTTTGAAAATATTCATGAAAATCATGGCTTCAGTCGGAATCATGGGAATTTTCCTCACCACCGGCGGCTTCGCCCAAACCACGCTTAAAGAAGCCTTCAAAAATGATTTTCTCATCGGCGCTGCGCTTAACGAAGCCGAGTTCACCGGCCAGGACACCAACGCCGTTGTCCTAATCAAAACCCAATTCAACACCATCAGTCCGGAAAACGTTTTGAAATGGGAATCGGTCCACCCGAATCCGGGTGTGTTTGATTTTAAGGCAGGAGATCGCTACGTGGAATTCGGGCGGACGAACGGGATGTTCATCGTCGGTCACACGCTGATCTGGCATAACCAGACGCCGGATTGGGTGTTTGCAAACGACCAGGGCAAGCCGGTTGATCGCGACACGCTGCTGGCGCGGATGAGCAATCACATCTCCACCGTCGTCGGGCGTTACCAGGGAAAAATCGGCGGCTGGGACGTGGTAAACGAGGCATTGAACGAGGATGGTACGCTCCGTGAGTCGCCTTGGAAAAAAATCATCGGCGAGGATTATCTGCTCAAGGCATATCAGTTCGCGCACGCGGCCGATCCGCAGGCCCAACTTTATTACAATGATTTTTCGCTGGAGAACGGACCGAAACGGGATGGAGCCGTTGCGTTGATCAAAAAACTCCAGTCACAGGGTGTCCATATTTCCGGTATTGGATTGCAAGGCCATTACAAAATGGACTGGCCATCAGCGTCACAGGTGGACAAAACCATCGAAGTTTTTTCCAAGCTTGGAATAAAAGTAATGATCACGGAACTGGACATGGATGTGCTCCCGCCGGCGACAAGATCTCAAGCCGCGGAAATCTCGATGAACTTTGCCTTGCGAGCGGAATTAAATCCCTACACCAATGGCTTGCCCGATTCGGTTCAACAGCAGCTCGCGCAACGCTATGCCGGTTTGTTCACCGTGTTCGCCAAGCACCGTGGGTCGGTTGGTCGTGTGACATTCTGGGGCGTGACGGACGCCGATACGTGGTTAAATAATTGGCCGGTCAAAGGGCGCTCGGCATATCCACTTCTGTTCAATCGCGATGCCATGGCCAAGCCCGCTTTCAATGCTGTTGTTCATGTTGGGGATGGATCATGAGAAAAATATTTCAATAGTTGTCAATTGTAGCCATCGGTGGAATTTTGTGTTCGCGCCTTACTGTCCAAAAATCAAACAGAACACTTTAAACTGAGACATTGCAACTAATTGTCGGCTCCGGTTTTCAATCAAAAGAGCAGTTTTTTCGATCTTAGAATTAATATTTGATCCAAAGAGACGATGCTTGCAGGATGAAACCGTTTTCCATTTTGCTTTGGCATTGCAGGTGCTAACTTAAAAAGAACTTGTGGTTGCAGCAGGCAATAAGTGAACTAAACGTAATCATCGTAACCCGCCTGCTGTTGGTTCACGCCGCATGAAACGGAAAGAAAAAACAACAATGAAAAATACTACAGCCATCCGCAAGGCCGGCTTCACCTTGGTTGAAATCATGATCGTCGTGGCCATTATCGGCCTCTTGGCGGCCATCGCCATTCCCAACTTTGTGAAGGCCCGCGCCACCGCACAAGCCAATGCTTGCATCAACAACCTGCGTCAGATCGACGCCGCCGCAAACCAGTTCGCACTCGAAAAGGGCAAAACCTCCGGCTCGACCATCACCTTGGGTACGGACCTGACGCCTTACATCAAACTGAACACCGCGGGCAGCATTCCGGGTTGTCCGGCCGGCGGCACCTATACGGAAGCAACTGTCGGTACTTCTCCGACCTGCTCGTTGAGCGCCACGGTTACTCCGCCGCACGTTCTGCCGTAATCATACTACCACTGTTTAATTCAAAGGCTCGATGCGCAAGCATCGAGCCTTTTTCTGCTAAAGGACTCCCACTACATGTTTTTAGGTGTTTCTTGTCCGGAACGACGTAAGCGCTTGGCACCTAGCGTGCTAAGATAAGTCGCGGTTGTAACAGGCAATACTGTGGGCAAAAACGTAATCATTATAGTAACCCGCCTGTTAATCTGCTCACGCCGCATGAAACGGAAAGAAAAAACAACAATGAAAAATACTACAGCCATCCGCAAGGCCGGCTTCACCTTGGTTGAAATCATGATCGTCGTGGCCATTATCGGCCTCTTGGCGGCCATCGCCATTCCCAACTTTGTGAAGGCCCGCGCCACCGCACAAGCCAATGCTTGCATCAACAACCTGCGTCAGATTGACGCCGCCGCAAACCAGTTCGCACTTGAAAAGGGCAAAACCTCCGGTTCCACCATTACCTTGGGCACGGACCTGACGCCTTACATCAAGTTGAACACTGCGGGAAGCATTCCGGGTTGTCCGGCCGGCGGCACCTATACGGAATCAACTGTCGGTACTTCTCCGACCTGCTCCTTGAGCGCCACGGTTACTCCGCCGCACGTTCTGCCGTAATCATACTGCCACTGTTTAATTCAAAGGTCCCGACTGTGAAAACCTGGCAATTAATATCGTGCATTTATAATTATATAATGGCATCAATAATCAATCGATGAACTGGACCATTGTTACTTATATAATTGCGCACCGGCCATTTTTTACACCGTATCATTGAAAAAGGAATTATATGAAAGCCTCAAAAAACTTGTTTCGGGCAGGTTTCACGCTAGTGGAAATCATGATTGTCGTCGCCATTATCGGCCTTCTCGCGGCAATCGCCATACCCAGCTTCGTCCATGCCCGTGCGAAATCGCAAGCCACCGCTTGCATCAACAACCTGCGGCAAATCGAGGCCGCCGTCCAACAAGTCGCAATCGAAAAGGGAAAGCACGTCGGGGATCCGGTCAACTACCCGGATGATATTACGCCTTACATCAAATTAAATGCTGCCGGGTCAATCCCCGGCTGTCCCGCAGGCGGCATCTATACCCTGCAAACTGTAGGCACGATCCCGCAAGCCCTTTGTTCGCTCAGTGATTCGGTTGACCCCCCGCACATCTTGCAATAACCAATGCGGGGTTCATTCAAAGGCTCGACGCGACCAGCTTCGAGCCTTTCTTCTTTCTTTCTAGCCACTGGAAAATCACTTACAAATCAGCAGATGCTTCGCGCGCGTGTCATCGGATTGCTGCTCGCCCTTGCCACCCTGCTGGCTTATCTGCCGGCAACCCATTATAGTTTCATCAACTTCGACGATGACGATTATGTCACACAAAACCAGGTCGTCCAAAAGGGCCTGACTTGGGAGGGCGTCAAATGGGCCTTCACGACCTGGCACGCCAGCAACTGGCATCCGGTCACCTGGCTTTCCCATATGGCCGACTGCCAGCTGTTTCATCTGAATCCTGGCGGACATCATTTCGTCAACGTTCTGTTTCACGCCGCCAATGCGACCCTGCTTTTTCTGTTGTTGATGTGTTTGACAACCGCCCTTTGGCCAAGCGCGTTTGTTGCCGCCCTGTTTGCCTGGCACCCGATGCATGTCGAATCCGTCGCCTGGATCTCGGAACGCAAAGACGTCTTGAGCACTTTTTTCGCGTTGCTGGCGTTGTTGGCCTATGTGCGCTTTGCCAGGGAAAATCATCGCGGCAGTTTTTGGCTCACCCTGATTTTTCTGGCCCTGGGATTGATGTCCAAACCCATGGTGGTCACGTTGCCATTTATCATGTTGCTGTTGGACTACTGGCCATTGCAAAGACTTCAGGATCTAAAATTCAAAACCGGGAATATCTGTGGTCGCATCCTCGAAAAATGGCCGTTTTTTTTGCTCACACTGTTTTCAACTGCGATCACCTTTCTGGCACAACGAAGTGAGGCTGTTAAGTCTTTGGTGACGGTGCCGCTGGTGCCGCGGTTGGAAAACGCCGTTCTGGCCTACGGGAGTTACCTGTTGAAAGCGTTCTGGCCGGCACCGCTTGCTGTGTTTTATCCGCTGCCAGCGCACATTGCCTGGTGGCGCATAACGATTGCAGCGGCAGCCTTGCTCCTTGTTTCTGCAATCGCCTGGCGGGAACGTCGGCGCAAACCGTGGGTGCTGGTAGGCTGGCTTTGGTTTTTGGGATCCTTGGTGCCGGTCATCGGCCTGGTACAGGTTGGCGATCAAGCCATGGCCGATCGTTATGGGTATATTCCACTGATCGGTGTTTTTATTGCCGTCACCTTCACGATGGCAGAAAAGATGTATCAATTTCAATTTTTAAGAATCCCGTGCGCCATTGCCGGCGTCCTGGTGCTTTCCGGGTGTCTGGTGCTTACGGAATTTCAATTGCGTTACTGGCGGGATAGCATATCACTTTTCTCCCATGCCGTTGCCGTCACCAAAGACAACGCGACCGCCCGTATCAATCTGGGCGCGGCACTGGAGGAAGAATATCAACCGGAGGCGGCACTGACGGAATATCAGAAAGCATTGCAGCTGGACCCTAACCGCCACGAGATCTTCAACAACATCGGAAAATTGCTGAATGACGAAGGCCAGCCTGGAGCGGCGCTGAATTATTGCCGGGAGGCCGTTCGATTAAATTCCAACTCCCCGCTTTCACACAACAATCTCGGGATGGTTCTGGCAGAACTGGGACATTTTGAGGAAGCGCTGGGCCAGTTTTCCGCGGCCGCACAATTGGATGCCGCTTACGCGTCACCGCGGTTTCAAATGGGCAAGATTTTGTTGCAACAAGGACACGATGCCGAAGCGCTGCCCAGGTTTCATGAGGCGCTTCAAATTGAGCCGGACAATCCTCAAATGCTGGTCTATCTCGCCCGCGTGCTGGCCGCCGATGATAACCCGCAGATTTGCAACGGCGCGGAAGCGCTGGGGCTCGCCTCCAAGGCCAGCCAGCTGATCGGCACGGCACAACCGGTCGTGTTGGACACTCTGGCCATGGCCTATGCGGAAACGGGGCGGTTTGATGATGCTGTGCAAACCGGTCAGGCCGCAGTCAACTTGGCTAGGCAGGCTGGTCTTATGGGTGACGTAGCTGTCATGCAACAGCGGCTGGATCTTTATCAAAAACATCAGCCTTGGCGGGAATCCTTCCGGAAAAATTGAATTTTCTTGCGGTCTGCCGGGTCTTTTTTTTACAGTTAATTAAGTTGATTGGTCTTTCAGTATTACGAAACAGGCTTTAAAACCATTGGTTGGCATGAGTGTCATTCTTAAAACTGAAAAACTGCACGTTGCATTCACCAGCCGCGAGTTCCGGCAATCCACCAAAATCGCCTTGAAAAGTCTGGATTTGGAGGTGAATACCGGCGAAGTTTTCGGTTTTCTTGGACCGAATGGCGCGGGCAAAACCACCACGATCAATGTCTTGCTCGGCTTTGTGCCGCCAACCAGTGGAATGGCAAGCCTCTTCGGAATTGATGTCCGTCAGCCCATTGCCCGGCAACGCATCGGGTATCTGCCCGAAATGACATATTACTACAAGTTTCTCACCGCCGAGGAATTGCTCCGGTTCTACGCAAAAATTTTTGGGCTTTCCCGGACGGAGGCGGATAGCCGGATCGACCGGCTGCTCAAGCTCGTTGAGCTGGAATCAGCACGCAAACGCCCCATCAAATCCTATTCCAAAGGCATGCAACAGCGCGTCGGCCTCGCCCAAGCGCTCATCAATGATCCTGACTTGTTGATTCTCGATGAACCCACCAGCGGTCTGGACCCTCTGGGCCGCATGAAAGTCCGTGAAATCATTCAACGTTTGAAAAACGAGGGCAAGACGGTGTTTTTTTCGTCGCACGAACTGGGTGAGGTCGAGACCGTTTGCGACCGCGTGGCCATCGTCCATCAGGGTGAGCTTAAAGCGGCCGGACGGGTCAGTGACCTCATCGCCCAACACCATGCCAATTTGGAAAAGGCGTTTCTGGACATCGTCGGTTACCCATCACCATCCGCCTCATGAATACGATTTTGGCATTGTCGGGCGTCGTCATCAAGGAAATGTACCGTCGCAAAGACTTTTATGTCCTCTTCGTCCTCACCGCGCTCATCACCATCGCTGCCGGCGCGGTTAACTTTTTCCATGACCCGAAAATTGTCCGCTACGTCAAGGACATTTGCATGCTGCTCATCTGGGTATCAGCGTTGCTGGTCGCCATCGTGACGACAGCCCGTCAGATTCCCGCGGAACGCGAAAGCCGCACCATCTTCCCACTCCTCGCCAAGCCGGTTACCCGCTGGCAGGTCATCGTCGGAAAATTCCTTGGCTGCTGGCTGGCCACCGGCTTGGCGTTGCTCGTCTTCTATGTTTTCTTTGCCATCATCACCGGTTCCCGCGAACAACATTGGCCGTGGCTCACCTATTTGCAGGCCCTTTGGCTGCAATGGGTCATGATTGCCGTCGTCATCGCCCTGTCGTTGTGCGTCTCCATTTTCTCCGCCGCGCCGTCGTCCACCACGACGATCTGTTTCATCACTGTCGCCGGCATTTTGATGGTGGGCGGACATTTGAACACAGTGGCGCTCCGCCAATCACAGCCCCTGCAAAATATCTTTTACACGATCTATTTTCTGATTCCCCACCTGGAATGGTTCGATATCCGCGACCGGGTGGTTTATGACTGGGGTCTGGTGGACTGGCTGGATTGCCTGCTGGCGTCCGTGTACGCCGCAGTTTATGCCGGATTGTTCCTGCTGCTGGCCTGGCTCGGTTTCCGGCGCAAAAGCTTGAACACATGATGAAGGCGTCCCCGTATCTGCTTCTGGTCCTGGTATTGGCGGTTGGTTTTACGCTGGCAACCGACCTCGAACCCCGCGCCGCCCAGTGGAGCCAGCGCTCCAAGTCCGACAACGTCTTCAGCATGCTGTTCGGCGACGGGCGGCGGCTGTTCGCAAACCAGTTCTTCACCATGGCGGACGTTTATTTCCACAGCGGCTATTACCCGTCGGTTTTCGACCAGCGCGAGGCAGGCCCCAAGGAAATCGTCGCCACCAGCCACGGCCACAAAGACAGTGATGAAGACGAAAAAAAGGAGGATTTTCTGGGCAAACCGAAGGATTGGATCGACCGGTTTGGCCGCCATTTTCGCATCACCGAGCATACCCATCTCGAAAACAACAACGAACGGGAAATTCTCCCTTGGCTGCGGCTGGCCGCGGAAATGGACCCGCAGATGATTGAGACCTACACCGTCGGCTCCTATTTTCTGCGCGAGCACCTCAACCAACCCAAGGAAGCCGAGGCTTTTTTGCGCGAAGGCCTGCGAAACAACCCGGACAGCTATGAAATTTTATTCGAGCTGGGCCGGCTTTATAACGAAAATTATCATGATACCGAGCGCGCGCGCAACGTCTGGCAGCTGGCCTTGAACAAATGGTATGACCGGTATAAAAATGACCCCACAGGTGCTAAGGATAACAAGCTCGGTTTCGAGGAAATCACCGTGAATCTTGCCCGCCTGGAGGAAAACGCCGGCAACTATGAGGCTGCCATCCGCTGGTTTCAAGCCACGCAAAAGGTTTCACCCGTCCCCGATGCCATCCAACAACAGATTGATGCCATCAAAGCGAAAATGGCTTCCCCGACTAATACCCCGGCCGTCCTTCTCCATTGACGGCGCGATTGCGCTTGGTTTTCTCTGCGGCAGTTTGTTTTAATGACCGTAATGAAAGCCAAAGTCCGGCAGGCAAAAATTTCGCGCAGCACCAAAGAAACCCGTATCGCCGTCAGCCTCAACCTCGACGGCCAGGGAAAATCCTCGGTGAAAACCGGGATCCCGTTTTTCGACCACATGTTGGTGCTGTTCGCCAAGCACGCGACGGTGGACCTGACCCTGCGCTGCAAGGGCGACTTGGAGGTGGACGCCCATCACACGGTCGAGGATTGTGGCATCGCGCTGGGCCAGGCGTTCACGCAGGCGCTCGGAAATAAGATGGGCATCCGCCGTTACGGCGCGGGGTTTCATCCCAAAAATCCGTTCACCGGCGAGGCCTATGTGCCGATGGACGAATGCCTCGCGCGCTGCGTCATTGATTTCGGCGGGCGGCCGCACCTCGGCTGGCGCGGATTGAACGCCTTTTCCCAGAAACGCGTACCCAAGCCCGACCGGCTTCAGGACATGTCGAGCATCTTCCGTTTCGGCCTCGCTCGTGAATTTTTCCAGGCCTTCGCCAACGAGGCCCGCTGCAACCTGCACCTGGAGCTGCTCTACGGCGACGAGCCGCACCACATCGTGGAGGCGCTGTTCAAGGCCTTTGCCCGCGCCACGGACGCCGCCTGCCAGCGCGACCCGCGCATCGCTGGCCAGTTGCCGAGCACCAAGGGAAAACTTTGAATCGTCGCGTTCGCTGAAACGAATTACGACGCCATAATCAAGTTAAGATCATTTAAGACAGGAACTTTGGTTCAATTTTTAATCGTTTTATGAAAAATGATGGGCTGCAGGAATGGCTGCCCATGATCTGTTAGGCGACATTCACGCATATGACTACGAGATCATGGCTTTATTGCGGTGGCTGTTTGATTTTCGGCCTAGCCCTTGGATATTTTTACGCACAGACTCGAGTTGACCGAGTCGTAGCCAATACATTTGTAACCCTTGAGATGACGGATTTGGGTGAGTTCTCAGGACGCGCACAGAAAGCCTACCAGCATGAAAGCCTACCAGTGGCGATTTATGCACTGACAGAGCTTTTGGACAAGCAAATGGCAGCCGAACAGATTGGTGAGACGGCATTCATGAGCAAGCAAGTCATCTCGATTGATTTGATGTTGACGCACGCGCGACTCGCTAAACTTTACGCCGAGGCTGGCCAGACCAACTCGTGTGAGCAACATTTTATCGAAGCCCTCAATTGCGCCAAGGCAGATAGCAAGCTTGCGATTACGAACCGAGAAACACTGATGGATTTTCTTGCCAAGATTGACAAGGGAGCCAAATGACCATGTCGCTCAAGTAGAAGAGAGGCTGCAAAATCTCCAATTCTTCGTGCGAAATACGAACGCCCCGTGATTGCTCACGGGGCGTCCGTTGTTTAACCGAATCTTAAGCACCTACGCTCGCCAGTTCCTCGTTGTTTTCCACGTTCACAATCTTGAACTGTTCGGCGTGCATGCCGGTGTCGGCCCGGAAGGACAGCTTGCCGAAGTAGCGCTTTTCCATCTCGATGAGATGCTTCTCGTCCTCGGTCCGCAGCCGTTCCAGCACCGTCGGATGCACCACGATCCGGAGTTGAAAATCCGACTCATCGCGCTCGCGCTTCTTCAGGATCTCCTGCAGCTTGCGCTGGATTTCCACGCTCATGGTCACCACACTCTTTACCTTGCCGCGCCCCTTGCAGTACGGACAATCGTCATACACCGCCGACCGCACGCTTTCCGTGTGCCGCTGGCGCGTCATCTCCATCAAGCCGAGCTGGGAGATGGGCAGGATGTGCGTCTTGGCCTTGTCACGGCGCAGGCCTTCCTTCACGCGCTGATACACCGACTGCTGGTCGCGGCGCGATTTCATGTCAATGAAGTCCAGCACGATCAACCCGCCCATATTGCGCAACCGCAACTGGCGGCAGATTTCCTCGGCCGCCTCGAGGTTCACCTTCAGGATGGTGGCTTCCTGGTCGCGGCTGCCCTTGTGCCGGCCCGTGTTCACGTCAATCGCCACCAGCGCCTCGGTTTCGTCAATGACGATGTATCCGCCGCTCTTCAGATGCACCTGGCGCGAGAAGGCGTTCTCGAGCTGCTTGCTGATGTTGAACCGGTCGAAGATCGGCTGCGCATCGGTGTAGAGCTTCACCTTGTCGGCCGAGCGCCGGGAGATCTTGGTAACCATCTCGCGCATCCGGTCGTGGGCCTTCTGGCTGTCCACGACAATGCGTTCGACATCCTCGGTCAGGAAGTCACGTACGGTGCGCTCGATCAAATCCGGCTCCTGGAACACGCAGGTGGCCGGCGGCTGTTTCTTGATTTTTTCCTGCACGCCGTTCCATTCCTCGAGCAGCAGCGCCAGGTCGCGCACGAAGTAACGGAGCTGCTGTCCCTCGCCGGCGGTGCGCATGATGACGCCCATGCCGTCGGGAATGGCCAGCTCGCGCAGTATTTTTTTCAACCGCTTGCGCTCCTCCGGATTTTCGATTTTGCGCGAGATGCCGCTCTGGTCGGAATTCGGCAACAGCACGAGATAGCGTCCGGGCAGCACGAGGTTGGTCGTGATGCGCGGCCCCTTGGTGCTGATCGGCCCCTTGGTCACCTGCACGATGATTTCGCTGCCCGGCGGATAGAGCCGCGGGATGTCCTTCTGGGTGATCTTCGGCCGATCGCGTTTGCGGCCTTCGCGCTCGACGATTTCCACGCCGCTGTCGAACTGGTTCGGCACAATGTCCCAGTAATGCAGGAACGCGTTCTTCTCGAACCCGATGTCCACGAACGCGGCCTTGAGGCCGTCCTCGAGGTTCCGCACCTTGCCCTTGAAGATGCTTCCGACCAGCCGTTCCTCGGTGGTGCGTTCAATGTTGAACTCCTCCAGCCGCCCGTCTTCGAGCACGGCGACGCGCGTTTCGAGCGTCTCGGCATTGATGATGACCTCCTTGTGGACCTTCTTTTCGGGCCGGATCAGCCGCTGGACTTTCTTGACCAGGTTGTTCGCGGCGAACTTGATGGTGTCGATGATGCCCTTGGGCTGTTCGGCCACGGGTACCGGAGTGAAGGGTTTTTCCTCCGCCACGCGGGCCGGGGTCTCGAGCTTGGGCTCGCGGAAATCCTTCTTGTCCGCGACGGTCTCCGGCGCTTCGGCGGCCGCCACCCCCTGCGGCGGCAGGCCAGCGGCGATGTTTTCGGCACGTTCGATTTCGTTCGTGTGCCGCTTTTCGAACACGCGCTCCGAGCCGCCCTGCTCCGTCACCACGTCGGCGCGGGCCTGGACGGCCTCGCGGTCGGGTTTCTGTGGATTCGGCCCGAGACCGCCTTTGGGGCGGAAACGCATTCCGCGGCGGCGCCGCGAAAAATTGTTATTGCTCATAGTCAGTATCCTTTTCGATGGATGTATACGTTTTGCATCAAGCCCAGTGCGATCAACGAGCAGAGCACTGAAGACCCGCCGTAGGAGAGCAGCGGCAGTGGGACGCCCGTCACGGGCATGATGCGAATGTTCATACCGATGTTAATGAAGACGTGGCTGAAGATGAGCGTCACGACGCCCACCGCCACGAGTTTGCCCAGGCGATCGCGCGCCTGGCCGGCGATTCTCAGTCCGGTAAAGAGAACCACCGCATACAGCGTGATCACCACCACGCTGCCGACGAATCCTTCCTCCTCGGCAATCACCGAGAAAATGAAGTCGTTGTGAGCCACGGCCCGCGGCAGATAACCAAGGGCATTCTGGGTGCCCTGCCGCCAGCCTTTGCCCGCCAGTCCACCGGAGCCGACGGAAATGAGCGCTTGCCGGACGTTGTACTCATCGTCCAGTTGTTGTTGCCGCATGCGTTGCAACTCCGCCGGTGTGGCATTCCGCGAAGCAAAATGGGTGTAATCCCGGCCGAAATAAACCAGCAACCGGTCGCGCTGGTAATCCTGCATGGAAATCTGCCACCGGCCCGGCGGCAGGAACAGCACATCCACCAGAAACAACACGGCCAGCAAAGCGACCCCGCCGATCATCCGGAGCAGATATTTTTTGGGCGTGCCGGCCACATACATCATGATCAAACCCGTGGGCATCAGGACCAGGGCCGAGCCCAGGTCCGGTTCCTTCAAAATCAGCGCGAACGGCAGGAGCAGAAGCCCGATGCCCTTCCAGAATACCGGCATTTGCCGCAGCTCGTCCGGTGGCCGGCTCAGAAAATGGGCTCCGGCCAGGATGAACGCGAGCTTGGCGAATTCGCTCGGTTGAAACTGGAAAAATCCCAGGTCCACCCAGCGCCGGGCGCCAAAGCGCATGGAGCCGATGTGCGGAATCAGCACGGCCACCAGGCAGATGATCGTGGCCCAATACGCCACAAACGACCAGCGGGACAGCGTGTGGTAATCCACCACACACAAGGCCGTCCCGGCGCCGATGCCGAGGACATACCAGACGATTTGATGAAACCAGGTCTGGCTGTACCAGGGTTTGAGCCCTTCCGCGGCGTTCGCCATGGTGGCGCTGTAAACGAACGCCGTGCCAATCAGCATCAACCCCGCCAGCACGACCAGTTGCAACCGGTCGATTTTGGCGTGCGATTCGTTGATGGCGGTGTTGATCATGTTAATTGGCCGCCTCGACGTTCTGGGCGGCGCTGATGCCGGTCGTGGCCGCTTTTTCGCTTTTTACAATCGCCTCATAAATATCATGCGCAATCGGCGCGCAGGTTGGGCCGCCATAAGTGCCGCTTTCGACCATGACCACGACGGCGTAGCGCGGATTTTCATACGGCGCAAACGAGGCAAACCAAGTGGTGCGGTCAACCTCCTGATTGCGTTCGTTCATCACCTGGGCCGTGCCGGTCTTCCCGCAAATCTGCAGACCCGGCACCTGGGCGGGCTGCCCGGTGCCTTCCACGGTTTCCGCCAGCATCGCGTCGTGCAAAACTTTCAAATTACGGGCGCTGACGCCTAGATGATCCCGGACGCGGCCGGCCGGGAAATTGGTCACGGCTTCGCCGGAAGCCGGGTCCTGCGGCTCGATGCGTTCGACCAGCCGCGGCCAGAGAACCGTGCCGCCGTTGGCGATGGCCGCATACGCGACAGCCATTTGCATCGGCGTCACGGACATTTCTCCCTGCCCGAAACAAATGTTTGCCGAGTCGCCGTCACGCCAGTCGGGGCTTTGCACCAGCTTCAACGTCGGGAAAATACCCTTCGTCTCCTGCCGCGTCGGCAGTCCGGTGCGTTCGCCAAAATGAAATTTCCCGGCCATGCGAACCACATTCTCGATTCCCGCGCGCAGACCGACGGTGATGAAATAGGTGTTGCTCGAGTAAATGATGGCGCGCCGGAAGTTGTATTGGCCCGGCGCCGCCAGATCCGTGATGTGCCGCCGCCCGACATAGACATAACCCGGATTGTCAACCAGCGCGTCCGGATCCAGACCGGCTTCGAGCGCGGCGAGGCCGACGATGGGTTTGAAGATGGAGCCCGGCGCGTAATTCTCGTAGGTGGCCCGGTTGATTTGCGGACGCAATTTCGGATCGTTCATCCACGCCAGTTCGTTGGAGGGATAATCCGGGTTGATGGCCGGCGACGAAACCATCGCCAGCACGTCCCCCGAGCGCACGTCCAACACGACGATCGCCGCGCGCGCGTCCGCCCCCCGATGTGCCACCAGCGAACGTTCCGCCGCCTGCTGGATGTCGAGGTCAAGTGTCAACACGACGTTGTGGCCCGGCTCCGGCCGGCTCCAGACGTTTTCGGTCTGGCGATAGCCGAGATTATTGACCAGCACGGACTCTGCGCCGGCGCGCCCGCTCAATTGCGCATCAAACCCGGCCTCGATGCCGGCCTGACCGCTGTAATCGGGCAGATAATAATTAAAGTCGTAGGCATCCTCGCCCTCTTTGGACCGGTCATCGCGCAAGACATAACCAAGCAGATGGGCTGCCACCGTGCCGTAGGGATAGGCGCGGACCGGCTGTAAGTCCAGGTCCACACCAAGACCGCCGGGATATTGTTCCTCAAACCTGGCGATTTGGGTGTCGTTGAGGTTGGGCAGCACCGGATACGGCAATGCGAGCCGTGTATCGTAATGACGATTGAATTTCGCCGGATCAAATGACAACGGCTGGCCCAGCCATTGGGCGACTTCCGCCACCACTCCGGCCGCCACCCGGTCCCGCGATAGTTCATGCATCTGGCCCAACTGTTCGGGCTTAAGCGTGAACTGTTTTCGTTCGGCCTTGGTCAAGGTCCGGCCCGTTCTTTTTTCCTGCGCGGCAATGCCTTGTTGCTGGCTGACACGGGCGGATTTCAAGTAATTGCTGTAGGCGAGGTAAAATGGCTGGCGCAAATCGTCGAGATACAGGCTGAGATTGTAGCTTGGACGGTTTTCAGCCAGCACGTGGCCGTTGCGATCGAGGATTTTTCCTCGGACGGCGGGAATGCGGACGGTGCGATACGATTGCGTCTCCAGATGGCTTTCATACATGCGCGCGGAGACCACCTGCACCCACCACAGGCCAGCCAGCAAAACGAACAAGCCGCCCGCCAGCACCGCCGCCAGGAGGCGGAGCTGCGGATCGCTGCGTTTCAGCTCGTCGAAAATCAGCATGGTTACAATCGGCCCCGCCGGATTTCCCGGTCGGAACGAAAACTGGGTTCAACCCTCGGCTGGTAGCCGAGGGCGCGGTTTGACCAGTCGAACAGCGCGAAAATGAACGGCGTCGCCGCGGCGCCGCCGGCGGTCATCACCAGCCATTGCCAGATCGTTCCCCAGCCCAGCAGCGGCTGTTTCCCGGCGGTCAACAAGAGCAGGATGGTGAGCAACGGCACGCTGGCGCTGGCCACGGTGCCGAGGACGAGCTGAGCAAACGACACTTCGCGCAAAATCAATTCGTTCCACAGATGAATCAAAAATCCGACGGCAAAGAGCGGCAGAATGCTGATCCCCAGCGGGTTCGCCGACAACGCATCGAACCACAGGCCACCCAGCACGGCGAGCAGCGAAACGGTCAGGAGATCCGCGGTCAACGCCGCATACACCATCAGCACCGGCAGCAAATCCACCTGCGCGCCGAGCCAGTGGCGCGGGAGGGGGCACGTCGCCTCGCCGAATACCACCAGGAACGCGGCCGCCAGAATCAGGATGGTTCGCAGCACGTTCATGGAAACAACACCCATACTTGTTCGAGGCCGCCCAGATCGGCGGAAAGTTTGACCCGCGCCTCGGTGTACAGGCCAAATTCGACCGGGCGCGAATCCACCACCTGGCCGATGGGTATTCCCTTGGGAAAAATTCCACCCAGTCCGCTCGTAAAGACATTCTGGCCGGGTTTCAAACTTGCGCCGCCGGAAAGGTAGGTCAGGTCCACCAGTGCGGTGTCCAGCACGCCGCCCGCACTCACGACGCCCATGTCGTGCGACGGATTGTCCACGAGCGCGGAAACGCGGCAGTTCGGATCGCCAATCAGGATGACCTGTGACCGGGTGTAGCTCACGACCGAGACCCGGCCGACCAGGCCGGCGGCGGTGAGCACGGGCAGGTTTTCCCGCAGACCGTCCCGGCTGCCTAGGTCAATCTGGACCGTCCGCCACCAGTTGGCCGGATCGCGCATGACGACGTTGGCCAGCCTGAGTTTCCACGGTGTCTGTTGGGACCAGCCGAGCAGCGCGTGGAGCCGGTCATTTTCGCCCGCGATGGCGGCAGATTGCACGACCATGGCCTTGTACTGGTCGTTTTCCCGCCGCAACCGGTCGATTTGCTGAAGCAGTTCGCGCCGCGGCAGGACACTGTCAGCCAGGTCGGCGGGAAGCTGCTGGGCGGTGCCGGCCAGTCCGAACAATGGCAAAAACAGGCTGCCGAGGGCGAGTTTGAAATGGGAGGTCACGCGCTGCGGCAGGCTGAGAACCAGCAGTGCCAGCAGCGTCACCGCGCCGAGCGCGAGATAATTGTTTTTTCTAAACATCCTGCAACGGCTCCGACCCACGGGTCGGGGTGCGCAGGCAAACGCGGCGGGAAATCAATATTTGGCGTTGGTCGCGACGCGCTTGAGGAATTCGATTTCCTGCAAGACGCGGCCGGTGCCTTCGGCAACGGCGCTCATGGGGTCGTCCGCGAGGTGAACCGGCAAGCCGGTCTCCTCGGCCACCAGCCGGTCAATGCCTCTCAGCAGCGAGCCGCCGCCGGCCATCACCAGGCCCCGATCCACAAGATCGGCGGCGAGTTCGGGCGGACAACGCTCCAGCGTGAGGCGGACGGATTCCAAAATGCTCGACAGCGGTTCCTGCAACGCTTCGCGTATTTCCTCGGAACGGATGGTCAGGGTCTTGGGCAGGCCCGAACCCAGGTCGCGGCCTTTGACATCCATGGTCAATTCCTGTTCCAACGGAAACGCGGAGCCGATGCGGATCTTGATTTCTTCCGCAGTGCGTTCACCTATCATCATGTTATAGGCCCGTTTCATGTGCGCAGTGATCGTCTCATCAAATTCGTCCCCGCCCACCCTCAGGCTGCGGCTGAAGACGATGCCGGCGAGGGAGATGATTGCGATTTCGCAAGTTCCGCCGCCGATGTCCACGATCATGTTGCCCGCCGGCTCATGCACCGGCAAACCGACGCCGATGGCGGAGGCCATCGGTTGCTCGATCAAATACACCTCCCGCGCTCCCGCGTGGGTGGCGGAATCCTTGACCGCCCGCTTTTCCACTTCTGTGATGCCCGAAGGCACTGCGACCACTACTCGTGGTGCAATCAGTTTGCGATGGTGAACCTTTTGGATGAAGTGGCGAAGCATGGCCTCGGTGATTTCGAAGTCGGCGATCACGCCGTCTTTCATGGGCCGGATGGCCACGATGTTGCCGGGCGTGCGGCCCAGCATTCGTTTGGCTTCATCACCGACAGCCAGCACGTTGGTCGTGCCCGCCTGGATTGCTACCACCGAAGGTTCCCGCAGGACGATTCCGCGATCCCGCACATAGACGAGGGAATTGGCAGTACCCAAGTCTATTCCAATGTCGTTGGAAAAGAGGCTTTTGAATTGCGCGAACATGAATTTGCCTAACGCCGAACAGTTAATAGATTACATCCGGAAAGGTCAAGCAGCGATTAAAGTGGTGCCAGAGGAGGGAATTGAACCCCCGACCAAAGGCTTATGAGTCCTCTGCTCTACCCCTGAGCTACTCTGGCAACCGAAAACAGCCTCACATTTTGCGGACTATTGGCGCGCTGTCAAATCTGAATCAAAAACTCCAATCCCCGGATGGCCGCCCGGATCTTCATCGGCCACCTCCCGTTCAAGCATCAGAATTAAGAAAAGAGTTTTGAATATCGGGTTGAAGATGAATATCGGTCAACGTTCCACACTGTCGAAGACTTTACATCACAGGTGGTTCCAAGCTTGAGCCGTAGCCTAAACGACGAACACTAACTGTCCATTGAGGAGGAATCGCATCCAGATTCCGCTTTTAGCCGGTTTTAAATGGTCCAAGGTCTGAGTCCTTATAACCCACCGAATCTTCTGCCAACCGAAAAATGGCGGTTGTTAGAACTGAACATTCGTTGATTGAATTAGACATGTCGCTTCTTGGCAAAACGCTGGCAACAAGCCAAGACGCCCAAACCAAGTAAAAAACAGCCGACCGTCGTTGGTTCCGGAGTTGGTTCTGTGGTTGACACCGAGATACTTCCCGAGAACGAAGTGGTAAATGGACCCGAACCCGATGTCAGATCGCTCAGTGTCAGGCCCGGAGAAAATTGGAAGGTCAAATCCATTGCCGCAGGACCATTTTCAACCAAGGTCAACAAATCCTGGTTGGTCCCAGAATAGGTCAAACTGGTCACATTAACCATGAGTGACGCATTGATGCCGCCCGAGAACTGGAAGGTGTCCAACTGTACCCAAGCGATATTGCCTGTCAGGAAATCGCCCTCGCCGTCGTTGATGGATAGTGAGCCCAGCGGCACATTGCTAACAGTAGCAATTTGAAGACCGGTGAATGGGGTGGAGATGGGGCCATAACTGAACGGACCGTTGGTGACCGCCCCAAAAAGTCCGATCGCGGAACCCGTTCCACCAACTTCATTTCCGATCACCCACTGGCTGCCCACGTAATTGTTCGAAGTTGAGGTGTTGAATTGGAATGACGAGGCCGCACCATTGAACTGAATGCTGGCCCCGGGTGTACTGGAAAAATCCAAGGTGAGGGCGGCACGGCTGGCAACGGCCGAAAGGGCCAGCCCCGCCAGTACCATGACAAACAATTTGAGAGCTTTCATAATTCTTGTTGGTTTAATTGTTCCGAGGTTTGGATCCGCGGATATTGGTTTGGCTGCGGATTGAAGCATGATTTTGCGTCGCCATTTCGACGACAGAGATCAGAAGACGCACCAGTGCGTAAAGTCCGCCCCAAAAGAGAATCAGAAACGGAGTAATTGGGTTTATTGGCGGACGCATAATTTCACTTGCGACTGATGCTTATGGTTTTCGGACTGATTTTCAGGCGAAGAGTCAACCGGCCGGCCAAGAGGCCCAAGCCCAGTAGAAAGCAGCCCGCCGTAGTGGGTTCGGGGGTGGCAACGACCTCGGGAACAACCGCCAACTGGTCCTGGGCCGGGTTGCCGTTCGCGTCGAACAGGTTGAGAGCCACAACGCCATACGCTCCATTCGAGTCCGCCTCGACTTGGGCCAATTGGAGGCTGCCCAGCGCGGTTTCAGCCAGCGCTACATAACCATTGTTCTGGCCCCCTGTCTCATCCTCCAGGAACCAAATCGCCTGTTGGAGTTCGCCAGCGTTGGCCAGCCGGTTTGCGTCGAAGTAGCTTCCGGTTCCATTGTCCAGAGTCAGCGTGCCCGCCGAAAATTGGCTGAACAGCCAGGCTGTCCCGATGGAAATATTGTCCATCGGCAACCCTGTATGCGGATCGGTTGCATCCACGCCAGCGTCACCTTGGACGGCGCCGGTGTTGATGGTGTACGTGTAAGGTCCGCTGGGAGGTTGTCCAATGAATTCGCCCGCCTCGATACAGAACGTGGCAAAACTGCCAAGTCCCGTGGTAACCGCATTGAACTCGCCGCCATCACCGTTTTGATATGTGGGGGCAGCAAAATTGAGCGTCCCATCCAGGCCGGTATAGGCAAACAAATTGGGCGCCGTCAGCGTCACAGCCAAGCCGGTCAACAGGAGTACCAGTTGCAACTTTCGCATTTTTACCATTTGGCCGTCGTGGTTCGCTTCTCTGATTTTACTGAATTGCGGGGGGCGCACTTGAATCCTGGTTGAACACCAGATTCCTGCTTCAAGAAATGGATGTTGGGATAATTTGACACGGGCTAGAACGTAAATAATAGAATTCTAAGTCGGCTCAGGAATCCTGCGGATGACCCCTTGCAGACCTCCGTCTGCTTCCGGTTGCGGGAGCCGGATTTTTTACTGACCGGTTCCCCCAAGTTGGTGGTCACCTGCACGCAACGATCATCCCACAATTCAATCATTTGCAGGTCCTTGACGTTGGTCACTTCCAGTTCCGGCAACCCCCAACTTACGAGCCATTCCTTTATCGCCGCCACCTGCCTGGGCGATGAGGCGCGAGCGGTAAAAATCTTCACCGTGCGTCCTTCGGCAATCCACCGCTTCACCCGGACCAGCATCGGCTCAATGGGACTGCCAATTTGATCATATCGCGCGCTGCCCAAGTCGCGGGCCAGCGTTCCATCCAGATCAACACCAATCCACGGCGACCCGCCGTACCGCATTTGAGTGTTGTCGGTGAATTTCCGACCGCACCTCCGGCACACGCTGCCAAAACGGCCATCCTCGAGCCAAAAAGGCCTCAATTCCTCGCCGCAACAGGCCATTTTGAGGTCGGCCCCACAACCGGCTTCGATCGAGTCCGGAGCGTAAGCCATCGCCCGGCAAGCATCGGGAACCACCGCCTCGGTTTTCAACAGATCTTCCATAGTTTTAGCCTTGTCCACGCCGGTTCAGTTTCGCCGGGGATAACCCTTAAATGCCTGTCCTCGTGACGCATTTTTCACCGCCATAAAAATCGTTTCCTTCACCCCTCCTTTTTCGACGATGACCAGAACTATTACAACCATTTACTATTAACAATAGGCTGTTTAATACTCACAATTGGCGCAGGGTTATTAACGAAGCAGCTAATTATTCACCGATCACCGGATTGCCGGCGGTCTAAATCACATTCCTGTATGGTTATTAACATTTTTGGAAAAGTTATTAACAATCGCAGCTAATTATTGACAAAAGGGTCATTGGTGCCTAGACTCTGACCTATTCCAAGAGGCCAAGAGAAACAAACTTGTTTGGGACAAACGAAACAATCTGGTCCCTTAGGAAACGGATCGCAGCATAGTTTGCAGCACCATCATTTTTGAATCGCTTTGAGTTGGAGGGGGCGCGGATCGGTGAAATTATGCCGTATAGCAATGTCATAACCGGGGCAAATCAATTGCCGCCTGAAATCGTGACCGTTGGCCAGGCCAGTTCGTTGCATGGCAGCGTGACGAATCTGGCCTGCAAATGTTCCCCCAAAGACAACATGGATTTCCTGATCAAGGAAAACCGGATTGTCTGTGCCTTTTGCGACCGGGAGATTTTGTGCCTGCCCCCCATCCTCGGCGTTTACCGAGCCACCTGCACGTGTTGCAATACTCCGTCGGTCAAATCAACTTTTGTCCTGGACTCGCGGGGTATCTACACCTGCACCTGGTGTGGCCGGGCCAAGTAGTCTGAAATTCTCCCCGTCAACAATGTCACCCGTGCAGGGTTTCCGGCGGATAGACCTCATCAGTGCAATCTTGATCACCGTCCGGCAACGATTTCGGCCGTGAACGGGATTAAGCCTTGGATGCTGCCAGTCCGCGCAACATTGTGTCGCACCCATTTTAACGGTAAACTCGCCAGACTGACGTGCCACCTTGTTGAGCCTGATTCAGGGTGACAACCCGCAAGCCCACGCGCTGGACATCCGGTTTTTTGGGCGGCGGCCTGAAACCACCCAGTCGCTCTGGCAGGTGTGCCAGAAAATCGGCTGGGTCTCGCCGGAATTGCATTTACATTGCCCGCCAGACTGGCCGTGCTGGAGGTCGTCTGCTCGGGTTTCTTCAACACGGTCGGCCTCTACCAATCCTGCACCACCCGCCAACGCGCGACGGCCCGTGACTGGTTGCGCCGGTTCGGGCTTGCCCGGCTGGCGGGGGAGGCATCGTTCGGTGACTTGTCGCTTGGCGACCAGCGACTGGTCCTGCTGGCACGGGCCGTGGTCAAAAAGCCCGTACTGCTGATCCTGGATGAACCGGGCCAAGGGCCTGGACTCCACCAATCGTCGCTCGCTCCTCGCAACCGTGGACCGGTTGATCGGGCAGACCCGGGCCGGCCTCATCTTTGTCACGCATCACGCCCGGAAAATGCCCGCCTGCATCACACCCATCCTGGAATTGAAATCCGGAAGCATCCACTCAAAGCGCACCCAATAATTTCCCAAAATAATATTTCCCATTAGTCTGCAAATGGCTTAAAGTATCACAGCGTCGGTTTCCGACGGATTCACCCGGAATGTTTTAGGAAACACCACTTTTCGGCGATTCCCGACTTTTCAAGCGCGAGTTTCTCTCCTTGTGGAGCGAAGCGCAGGAGTTGCGGTTCATTATTATGTCACAGCCCAGGATTATTCAGGGCGGCATGGGTGTCGCCGTATCGGGTTGGAATTTAGCCGGCACGGTTTCCCGGCTGGGACAGCTGGGCGTCGTTTCCGGAACCGGACTGGCCATCGTTTTCTCCCGCGCGCTGCAACTGGGCGATCCTCACGGCCACCTGCGGCGGGCCATGCACCAGTTTCCGATTCCCGAGGTCGCCGCGCGCGTGGAGGCGCAGCATTTCATCCCCGGCGGAAAATCTCCGACCGCGCCATTCAAAATCGCCCCCATGCCGACGCTCCGTCCCGGCCCCGCACTGGTGGAATTGACGGTCATGGCCAATTTCGTGGAGGTGTTTCTGGCCAAGGAAGGTCATGGCGGCGTGGTGGGAATCAATTATCTCGAAAAAATCCAGCTGCCGACACTGCCCTCAATTTACGGCGCCATGCTTGCCAGCGTGGATTACGTGCTCATGGGCGCCGGCATCCCGCGCGCCATTCCCGGGGCCATGGACCGGCTGTCGCAGGGCGACCCGGCCCAGTTGAAAATTGATGTCATCGGCGCGCTGGCCGGTGAGGAATTTCTCTCCACCTTCGACCCGCGCGCCTTCTGCCGGGGTCAGACGCCGGTTTTGAAGCGCCCGCAATTTCTCGGCATCGTCGCCTCGGCGACGCTCGCCATCACCCTGGCCCGGAAAGCCAGTGGGCGGGTGGACGGTTTTGTTGTTGAAGGCGACACCGCCGGCGGACACAACGCGCCGCCCCGCGGCACGTTGCAGCTCAACGCCATCGGGGAACCTGTGTACGGCGAGCGTGATATTGTTGACCTCGAAAAAATCCGCGAGCTGGACCGCCCCTTCTGGCTGGCCGGGTCGTATGGCCGGAGCGGCCGGCTTGCCGCAGCCCTTGGCTTGGGCGCCGCCGGCATCCAGGTGGGAACGGCCTTCGCGTTTTGCAATGAGTCCGGCCTGCGGGCCGAGCTCAAGTACCAGGTCCTGCAGATGAGCCGCGCCGGCACCGCACGCGTTTTCACCGATCCGATCGCCTCGCCCACAGGTTTTCCATTCAAGGTGGTACAGATGCCCAGCACACTTTCCGTCGCCGAACAATATGCGGCCCGGACTCGCATCTGCGACCTGGGTTATCTCCGGCATCTCTATCGCAAACCGGACGGGACGCCGGGCTATCGCTGCCCCGCCGAACCGGTGGATGATTTTATCAAAAAGGGCGGAACGGTCGCGGAGGCGCAGGGCCGTAAATGTCTTTGCAACGGACTGGTCGCCAACGTTGGCCTCAATCAGGTGCGCCCGAATTCGGAAGACGAGCTCGCGTTGATGACCGCCGGCGATGACGTGGCGCAGGTGGCGCAGTTTCTCCAGCCGGGTCATGAATCCTACACCGCCGCGGACGTTGTGCGCCAGTTGCTGGCCGAGACGCCCTCCGTCAACGGGGTTGCTCATTCAACAATCCATCCAAGTCCAGTGTCCGTGTGAACATCGCCAGGCCACCCGCAGCCGTGCGCGGCCACTGTTCCTGCGGACGATCCCAATAAAGCTCCACGCCGTTGCCGTCCGGATCACGCAGATAAAGCGCTTCGCTCACACCATGGTCCGCCGCCCCGTCCAGTTCAATTCCCGCAGCCTGCACGCGCCGCAGCGCATCGGCCAACAGCGCGCGGGTCGGATATAAAACCGCCACGTGATACAAACCGGTCGTGCCAGGCGGAGGTGGCGAACCACCCGCGCTCTCCCAGGTGTTGAGGCCGATGTGATGATGATAACCGCCGGCGGAAAGAAACGCCGCCTGCGAACCGAATCGCTGGGTCAGCCCGAACCCGAGCACATCGCGATAGAATTTCAGCGCCCGTTCCAGATCGGCCACTTTCAAATGAACGTGGCCAATCCGAACCCTGGAATCAACCGGCTGGATGGTTTGAGCCATGGCCCTTTGTAAGCCTGATTGGACGGTGCGGCAAGATTCCGTTTTACAATAAAGCCGGCCAAGGATAGTGGCTGACTCAACCGGCCAAGAAACAAACGCGCCCGGCTGGTTAGTGCCGTGAACATCACCGGATCCGAACACACAGTTGAATGCCGCGCTGCCAATGCCCACAAGGGCGTCGGAACAAGTCAGCGATGCATTCCCGGAGACAGCGATGAGAGCGCGTTGAAATTATCCATTGTCACGCCTCGGGAACAGCGATTTCCATGCCGTTTGCTCCGATTCCGGCAGAGCGGGAAAATATGCAGGTTATGCCTCCGGTTCCGGTACGAAGATGTAATCGACGCCTTTTGCAGGTCTAAATTTCATACAGAGCCTGATCTTGACTGTAAAAACACGTGGCGTGCAGCTCGGTCTTGGGTCATCCGGCCAGCTCGTCTTCAGCCACCTCGTTGAGCACCTTCCAGCCGTCCTTGGTTTGGGCCACGAGAAACTTGAGCTGGTTGAACGTGCCATCCGGCAACCGGTGCAATTCCGTCACCACCACGATGCCGTCCGTGTAAGGCTGGCGATCGATGAAAAAACTTTCCACGTCTTTGAGGTTGGGCCAGGCCTCCGTGATGGTTTTCCGGTAGGTCCGCTCCAACAACCCGGCGTTTTTCTTCCGGAATTCCGGGTCCCGGGCCAGGTTCGGGTCGAGGTCCAGCAGTTTCAACGTCCCCTCAATCAGGAAATTCTTGCAGATGCAGGCGGACTCGATGTTCTGCCGGCGATACGCATCCTCCAGGCAGAGAATCACTCCTTCGGGAGTGTGGAAATCCATCTCGACCGGAGGCAAGAGCGTGCGCAATTGTTCCAAGGTCAGTTCTGGCTCTACGTTTTCTCGCATGGTGCTGTATTTGCCGGGAATGGAATGCGCCCAAACTATTCACGCCCCGCCCTTCTGGCAAACTGTTCCGCAAGCATTCGGTGGAACCTAACTTTTCCTTTGCAAAAGCGCCCGACCGGTACGAGCTTGCCTCCAACGAAAGGAAATTATGAAACGCACAGCATCAGCCATGTGGCAGGGCGGATTGAAGGACGGCAAGGGCATTCTCTCGACGGAAAGCGGCGTCCTCGCCCGGACGCCCTACTCTTTCAGCACCCGCTTCGAAGGACAACCCGGCACCAATCCGGAGGAACTGATCGCCGCAGCCCACGCCGGCTGCTTTTCCATGGCGCTCTCCGCCGAACTGGGCAAGAACGGCATGACCGCCGAAGCCATCCACACCACGGCAAACCTGACGATGGACAAACTGGAAAGCGGCTGGAGCGTCACACAGATTCACCTCGACGTGGCCGTCAAGATTCCCGGCGCCGACCGGGCCAAATTCGAAGCTGCCGCCAAAGCGGCCAAGGAAGGCTGTCCCATCTCGCGGTTGCTCAACACCAAAATCACGATGGACGCAAAACTGTCAAACTAACCGGCTGAAAATTGTCCCCGCTAGATCCTGCCGAGTTCACGCAACGCGGCACCGGCGCCCGACAGGTTTTCCGGTTTCATCTCGATGTAATTGCGCGAAAGAATGATGCCTTGGGCACCGCCGTGGAAAACGGCCTTGACGGCCTGACCGACACTTTCCGGCGTGCAATGGCCGACGCCCGCACTCACGGGCACGTCAATGTCCACACCCGGCCAGATTTGGGTTGGTGTGCCCGCCACGTCCCCGACGGCGCGCCGGGTCTCGCGTTCGACGTAGTCAGCCGACAATCCCGTGGCCGCGACCTTGTCGTAAGGTGCCTCCTGGTAATTCAATTGCTGATATAACAGGTCGAGCGCCGGTCCCGCCGGCAGATCCCCGAGCACCGAATCCCGCGCACCCTTTACAAAACTCTTAAACCGTTCGCCGGCGACATTGTTATACAACGCCGGCCGAAGGAAATCAGAAAAGCTGGTCATCGCGGCGTAATTTTCCTCGGCGCGTTGGAACGGGCTGAACGACTGGTTTTGCCAGACGTGCCAGCCGACCGGTAATGCCGGGTTGACCGATTTGACCCTGCGGTGAAGCGCGGCCTCGAATTCATGCCGGCTGGCCACCCAGAGGTTGGCCCACGCCAGCACCTCCGGATATTCCAGCAGAATGCGCCAGAACGCGGTGAAGTTGCCATCGCGCGGAATCTGGCCCGCGCGATTCTCGTTCACAAATTTTTCGATCACACCAAAACCGCTGCGCGCCCGCTCGACATCAATGCCGCGTTCACGCCCCTTTTTCTGGCAGAATTCGCAGAAACACGTCGTGCGACCGGGGTCCACCCCGTTGCTCTGCGACAGGCTGAGCGCATTGAGCAGGCCGCTTTGCCGCTCCGATCCCCACATCAGCCCGCCGATTTCATACGAGCGCGCATAATCTTCGAACAACCCCAGCATGAGGTTCTGGTAGCCGGGATTGTTGTAACACGGACCGCCTGGATGCCGGTCGGTGCGGCGGCCGTGATGATCCACTTCGTAGAGCGACTCCCAATGCGGCACGGTGGGCGGACGGACATTATCCTCGAGCACAAACGGAAAAACCCGGATGCCGTGCTGGCGGGCAATGGGAATCGCACGGGCAAGCACGTCCACATCGCCAAACTCCGGCGCCCGCATGTCGGCGTATGTAAGCGGAGTGTCCACATAATACTTCATGTGGGGCATCGCGTAGTTGCCGCCATGAAATCCCGCCGCCGCCGTTCCGCCCCGGTGCGATTCATGCGTGTAGAGAAAGGGAAACAATATGTTCACACCAGCGCGCGACCGCATATCGTCGAACATCACATTAAGATCATTTTGTGCGAGCGGCGCCACGCTGATGGGCATGCCGATGGTGGTGGCCGGGCTCGGAATTGATATCGGGGCCGCAACCTCCGCACCACGCAACGATTTTGCACCGGCCAGCACCCCACCGGCGCAAACGGCCGTGACCTTGATAAACTGTCGGCGTTTCATGGAGCGAGTATCCCTGAGCCCGAACACAGTTTCAAGGTCGCGGAACCGGCTCGTGAATCCCACAACCGCCGCTGGAAAAATCACTTCGCCGCCATGGCCTTGCCGGCCAGCCAGCCGGTCGTCCAGGCGGCTTGAAAATTAAACCCGCCGGTGATGCCGTCAATGTCCAGTAGTTCGCCGGCAAAGTACAGGCCGGGGCAAATCCGGCTTTCCATGGTCTTGAAGTTCACCTCGCCCAGGCGCACGCCGCCGCAGGTCACAAATTCGTCCTTGTTCAGGCTCTTGCCTGTCACCGGAAACTCGGTGCGGATCAATTGCCGGACGAGCTGGTGCTGCGCGGCCCGCGAAAGTGCAGCCCACCGCGTGTCGCGCGCAATGCCGGCGGCCAGGACGAGCTGTTCCCACAGGCGGACCGGCAACGGCGTCACCGGCACGTTGATGACCAGGCGCGCAGGCTGCGCGGCCTGGCGTGATTTAAGTTCGGCGCCGATCGCATCCGCATGCAGATGCGGCAGCCAGTTGATTTGCAGCGGAAACTGGTAGTTGAGACCGTGCAACACCCGCGCACCCCAAGCCGACAGCCGCAAAATGACCGGCCCGCTCAGGCCCCAATGGGTCAACAGCAGCGCGCCGCATTCGCGCAACCGTGCACTGGCCACCGAGGCCTCAACCGTCCCGACGGAAATCCCGGCCAGCGCGCGTAGCCAAGGCGTCGCGATGTGAAACGTGAACAGCGACGGCACTGGTGTCTCCAACGTGTGTCCAAGCGACACCGCCAGTTGCCCTGCAACCGCCGCCCGGCAGCCGCCGGTGGCCAGCAAAAGCCGGTCACAGACAAGCGTTTCGCCGTTTGATAGCGTCAATTCAAACCCACCTTCGGTCCGCCGGGCCGCCCTTTCGACACCGTGATTGGGCAACAATTTCACTCCCGCCGCCCGCGCCGAATGCAGCAGGCAGTTGATGATCGTCTCGGATGAATCGCTCATCGGAAACATGCGACCGTCGGTCTCGGTTTTCAGCTTCACGCCACGCGACTCGAACCAGGCCACCGTGTCGCTGGCCTGAAAATTCTTGAATGGTGCCAGCAAGGCCCGCTCGCCGCGCGGATAACGGCTGGCAAATTCGCGATCATCGAAACAGGCATGGGTGACGTTGCAGCGGCCGCCGCCGGAAATCCGGACCTTGTCCAGAAACCGCGCGCCGCGTTCGAGCACCATCACCTCGGCATCCGGAGCGGTCTCGGCACAGGTGATGGCGGCAAAAAAACCCGCCGCCCCGCCGCCAACCACGATGACCCTTTGCGAACTCATGCGCGCGAATTTAACCCGCAGCGCCGCCAAAGTCTCTCTCCAAGAACCATCCGGGTTGGATTTTAACGTTTTCATCCGCCGGATTTTCTCCCATCTTCCTGTGAAGAATTTCTATGGCTGAAAACGCGAAGCACAATTACGACGAGAGCAAGATCAAGACGCTGTCCTCGCTGGAGCACATTCGGCTGCGCACCGGCATGTATATCGGGCGCATCGGCAACGGCAACAATCCCGACGACGGCTGTTACATCCTGCTCAAGGAGGTTGTGGACAACGCCATTGACGAATACATCATGGGCCACGGTAAGGAGGTTGAGATCAAGATCGACGGCACCCGTGTGAGCGTACGCGATTTCGGGCGCGGCATCCCCCTCGGCAAGGTCGTGGACTGCGTTTCCAAGATCAACACCGGCGCGAAGTATAACGACGACGTGTTCCAGTTCAGCGTCGGCCTGAATGGCGTCGGCACCAAGGCGGTCAACGCCCTGTCGAAAACCTTCCTCGTGCGCAGCCATCGCGAAGGGGAATTTGCCGAGGCATCGTTCAAGGTGGGCAAGCTGAAGAAGGAGAACTCGGGCAAAACCAAGGAACCCGACGGCACCTTCATCGAATTCGAGCCCGACCCGGAGATTTTCAAGGACAGCCAGTTCCGCGACGAACACGTCGAACGCCGGCTGCGCCATTACAGCTACCTTAACACGGGGCTGAAGCTGATTTACAACGGCAAGGCGTTCCAGTCGCGCCACGGCTTGATGGACCTGGTCATGGAGGACCTGGCCACCGACGGCAGCGAGCCGATTTATCCGCCGCTGCATTACGCCAGCAAGACGCTGGAATTCTGTTTTACCCACAGCAACAGCCGTTACGGCGAGACGTTTTATTCGTTCGTCAACGGCCAGTACACCAGCGACGGCGGCACGCACCTGAGCGCCTTCCGCGAAGGCCTGCTCAAGGCGGTGAACGAGCATTGCAACGGCAAATACGAGGGCGACGACGTGCGGGAATGCATGGTCGGCGCCGTGGCCATCCGCCTGCAGGATCCGGTGTTTGAATCGCAGACCAAAAACAAGCTCGGCAACACGGAGATCCGCACGGACCTCGTCAACAAGGTGCGCGAGGAACTGCTGCATTTTTTCCAGCGGAACAAGGCCATCGCCGACAAGATCATCGAGAAGGTGGCGGACACCCAGCAATTGCGGAAGGAGCTGCAGGCGGTCAAAAAGCTCGCTCGCGAACGCGCCAAGTCCATCACCCTCCGCATCCCGCAACTCAAGGATTGCAAGAACCACTTCGACGCCAAGCGCGAAAAAGGCCGTGGCACAATGGTGTTCATCTGCGAAGGCCAGTCGGCCGCCGGCTCCATTACCAGCTGCCGCGACGTGAACAACCAGGCCGTGTTCGTGCTGAAGGGCAAGCCGCTCAACGTCTGGGATCTCAAGCGCGACATCATGTACAAGAACGACGAGATGTATAACCTCATGCAGTCGCTCAACGTCGAGGACAACACCGAAGGCCTGCGTTACGAGAAGGTCATCCTCGCCACCGACGCAGACGTGGACGGCATGCACATCCGCAACCTGATGATCACCTACTTTTTCCGGTTCTTCGAACAGCTCGTCCACGACAGCCGCATTTTTGTGCTCGAAACGCCGCTGTTCCGTGTCCGCAACAAGGAAAAGACGATTTATTGCTACAGCGAAGCCGAGCGCGACAACGCGGTGAAGGAACTAGGCGGCAAACCAGAAATCACAAGGTTCAAGGGCCTCGGTGAAATCAGCCCGAAGGAATTCGCGCAATTTATCGGCAAGGAAATGCGCCTGAGCCAGGTGGAATACGCGCCGAAAATGATGGCCGCGCCCATCTTCAATTTTTACATGGGCAAGAACACCCCGGAGCGCAAGGACTACATCATGGACCGCCTCGTCGTGCCGGTGGAGGAATAAAAAGGCCGTAGGGGCGAGCTCCGCGAGCCCCAAATCAAAAACAATTTTAGTCATGTCAGCCAAACGTAAAAAAGAATCAGACCAGCCGGAATTGCCCATCGAAGGCGCGATCCCTGCGCCGGTGGAGAAGAAGCCCGCGAAAAAATCCGCCGTCGCCAACGCCAATGGAGCGACGCACGTGCTCGCGGAGGACGTGCCCGCCGGCATTGCGCATATCCCTTTTGATCCCAAGAAATCCGATGGCGGTTTGCATCGCCGGGTGGACCGGGGCTTTCTCGAATATGCCAGCTATGTCATCCGCGACCGCGCCATTCCAAATCTCGCCGATGGCCTGAAGCCCGTGCAGCGGCGCATCCTCTGGGCGTTGCACGAGAAGGACGACGGGCGGTTCATCAAGGTCGCCAACGTGGTCGGCCACACGATGCAATATCATCCGCACGGCGACGCCTCCATCGGCGATGCGCTCGTGGTGCTGGCCAATAAACGCTACCTCATCGAGGGCCAGGGCAATTTCGGCAACATTTTCACCGGCGATCCTGCCGCCGCGCCGCGTTACATCGAGTGCCGGCTCACGGAACTGGCGCGGACGGAACTGTTCAACGACGAGATCACCGATTTCGTACCGAGCTACGACGGCCGCAACAAGGAACCCGTCGCCCTGCCCTGCAAACTGCCGGTGACGCTCATGCTCGGCACGGAAGGCATCGCCGTCGGCCTGGCCGCTCGAATTTTACCGCACAATTTTCCCGAGCTGCTCGAAGCGCAGATCGCTATCCTCAAGAAGCAGCCGTTTAAATGCCTGCCGGATTTTGCGACCGGTGGCCTGATGGATGCGCGCGATTATTCGGACGGCAAAGGCAGCGTGAAGGTCCGCGCCAAGATCAAGGTCAAGGACGAGTCCACGGTCACCATCAAGGAGATTCCGCCCAGCACCACCACGGATTCGCTCATCGCATCCATCGAGGACGCCGTGCAAAAGGGCAAGCTGAAGGTCAAATCCATCAATGACTTCACGTCCGAGAACGTGGAAATTGAGATCAAGTGCCCGGCCGGCGTGGATGCGGAGAAGCTGGTGGATGCGCTATATGCGTTCACCGACTGCGAAACCACCATCGCCAGCCGCATCGTGGTCATCAAGGACAACCGGCCGGTGGAACTTACGGTGTCCGAAATCCTGCGCGAGAACACCAGTCAGCTGGTCACCATCCTCAAGCGCGAGCTGGAGTTGCGCGAGCAACAGCTCCAGGACGAGCTGCATTACCGCACGCTGGAACGCATCTTCATCGAGGAACGCATCTACAAGCTCATCGAAAAGTGTAAGACGAGTGAAGCGGTGATGGCGGTCGTCTATGACGGTTTCAAGCCATTCAAGCGGCAGCTCGTGCGCGACCTGACCGATCCGGACGTGGAACGGCTGTTGCAGGTCCGCATCCGGCGCATTTCGCTGTTTGACATCAACCAGCACCGCGAGGAGATGGAAAAGGTGAAGGCCGAACTCGCCGAAACGCGCAAAAATCTCAAGAACCTGACGAGGTACGTCGTCGGCCATCTCGAGGCCTTGCTGGAAAAATACGGCCCGCTCTATCCGCGTCTCACCACCAAATCCGCCCGGCATGAGGAGGTGGATGTGAAGGCAGTGGCGTTCAAGGCATTCAAGGTCGCCTACGACCGCGAGACTGGTTACGTCGGCTACAAGGTGAACGCCGACGAGTTCAAGCTTGAATGCACGAAGTTCGACAAGGTGCTGCTTGTGTTCAAGGACGGCACCTACAAAGTCACCGAACTGCCGGAAAAATTATTCGTGGGTCCGGAGCTGTTTTACTGCGGCCTGCCCGAACGCGAGCGCGTGTTCACCTGTTGCTACACCAACCGGGAAGCCAGCTATCTCAAGCGATTCACATTCGGCGGGACGATCCTGGACAAGGCGTATCTCTGCATCCCGGAGAAAGCGCGCATCCTGTTTTTCTCACCCGACACACCAAAGCTGTTGTATGTCCGATACAAACCCGCACCGCACCAGAAGGTGAACCAGCAGACCTGCGACCCATCCGAAGTGGCCGTGAAATCACCACGGACACTGGGCCGCCAAATTTCCTTTAAGGACATCTCGTCGGTCACCGCCGAACCGACGCGCGGCTGGGACGAAAAAGCGACGACGACAAAAATCGTGTTTGTTTGATAACAGCCAATTATTTAACAATAGTTATCGTTACCTTTTACAATTAAAGTCATAATTCGACTATTTTAACACAATTATTACGATACAATTCCGGTGTACTTGGTTGGCAAATAAGGCTGTTGAACCATAAGTTTGAATTGGTGCATTTTAGGCATATTACGGCCATTATTTAGTTTTCGATATCGATACAGGATTAAATTCATGGATTTTATCGCCATAATTGCTGCATAAACGAAACCCGATAATGTTTTGAAAAACATCACGGCCATTATCGTGTTAAGCACCGGACTAGTGAGCCGTTTAATTGCGGCGGACATTCTGACAAATTCACAATCCACAAATAATAACGCCGCGGAATTTTCCGTCAGCATCCGCGTAGACGCCTCCAAGTCGGCAGGTGCACTGACCCCGATCTGGCGTTTCTTTGGGGCGGACGAACCCAACTACGCCTATATGAAGGACGGAAAAAAATTGTTGTCTGAACTCGGCCAGCTCGGCGGGTCGCAGGTTTATTTCCGCTGTCATCATCTGCTCACGAGCGGAGACGGCGCCTACGCGCTGAAATGGGGTTCCACCAGCGCCTACAAGGAGGATTCGGAAGGCCGTCCGGTTTACGATTGGACGATCAACGACCGCATTTTCGACACCTATCTGGAACGCGGAGTGAAACCGTATGTGCAGATCGGCTTCATGCCGGAAGCGCTCACCAGCCATCCACAGGATTATCCGCATCATCCGCCGGTAAATGAGCGTGCCCCCGTCAATGCCGGCCAGTCTTATCCACCGAAAGACTATGCCAAGTGGGGGGAACTGGCGTATCAATGGACCAGACACTGCGTTGAGAAAT
>Ga0265338_10000332_pt1 | contig 85993 bp, 75 predicted proteins | sample 42126metaG_FD_193579 | JGI IMG/M metagenome (GOLD analysis project Ga0265338, IMG submission 193579) | Rhizosphere microbial communities from Carex aquatilis grown in University of Washington, Seatle, WA, United States - 4-21-26 metaG | ecosystem: Host-associated > Plants > Roots > Rhizosphere...
TGATGGAACCGCTTCATCCAATCCGCCTTTCCATCACTGACCTCGGGGCTATCGGCGATGGCCAGACGTTGAACACCACGCAGATCCAGGCCGCGATTGATCAGCTTGCGGTAAAAGGCGGTGGCACACTGGTGATTCCCCAGGGCGTTTTTGTGAGCGGGGCGATTTTCTTGAAGCCCGGTGTGAATCTCTACCTCGAAGAAGGCGCGGTGCTCAAAGGCTCGACCAACAGCACCGATTATCCAAAGATGATGACGCGGATCGAGGGCCATTTCGAAGAGTGGCTGCCGGCCTTCATCAACGCGGACAAGGCGGACCATCTGCGCATCAGCGGCCCGGGGGTGCTCGATGGAAGCGGAGCCCCGTTTTGGAAGTCGTTTTGGGGCCATCGGAGAGGCGAAACCAATGTCACAAACCTCGGCGTGCCGCGCCCGCGACTCATGTTCATCCAGAATTCCCGGGACGTGCGGATCAATGGTATTAGCTTCACGAACTCGGCCTTTTGGAACCTTCACCTCTACCGGTGTATGAACGTCGTGGTGGAAAATGCAGGCTTCGAAGCACTCCATCTTCGGCCGCCCAATCGGGCCCCCAGTTCAGACGCTATCGATGTTGATAGCTGCCAGCGCGTGACGGTGCGCGGTTGCACTTTTGCCGTGGGCGACGATTGCGTATGCCTCAAGGGTTCGAAAGGACCGTTTGCGATGCAGGATAAGGACAGCCCCCCAACCGAACACATCCGGGTCACTGGCTGCACTTTTAAAGCTGGCGACGGCGCGGTGACGCTCGGCAGTGAGGCGACGGTCGTCCGGGACGTGGTGGTGGAGAATTGCAGTATCACCGGCATCATGCCCCTCGTCCGCATCAAGGTTCGTCCCGATACACCCCAGGACTACGAAGATATCCATTACCGGAACATAACGCTCACGGGAGGCGGCGCCATTATCGAGTTCAGGCCGTGGACGCAGTTTTTTGATCTGGAGGGGCAGCCGGCGCCGAAGTCGGTCGTCAAAAATATTACCGTTTCGGACATTAAAGGTTCAGCCAGTTCGTTCGGCGAGATTATTGGAAGACCGGAGACGGCCATCAGTGACATCAGCCTTAAAAATATCGATGTGCAACTCAAGAACGGGAATCTGAAAACCGTTAATGTGAGAAACCTGAAGATCAGGAATGTCAAAGTGAATGGGAGCCTGTTCGCGGTGAAACCGTAAACTCCAAACCGGTTATAGTTTTGCTTTCATTCGAAGCGTCTCGTGATGTTCGTGGAGCAGGTTGAGCACCGCCGTTTCTTCGACATGGAGTCCGCGGATAGGTTGCTGGATCTCCTTGAAAACGCGGGTCAGTTTGCCGTTGCGATAACATTCGACGATTTCCGGGTGCACGTAACTTTTTTTACAGACCGCCGGCGTGTTGCCGAGCTTTTCCGAGACGAGCTTGATGGCTTCGTTGATGCAGCTTTTCATGCTCTTTTTGCCGACGTGACATAACACCAGGGCGGCAAAGGAGGTGCCGATCCACGTACGAAAATCTTTGCTCGTGAATTCCTCGCCGGTGATCTCAAAAAGAAAGTCGTTCACGTGGCCGGAAGTGATGCAGTGGGTCTCGCCGGTATGGTCCACCCATTCGAACAATTCCTGTCCGGGCAGGTGCTGGCATTGCTTCACGATCTGCGAAAGCCGCGGGTCTTCAATGGTGATGTCGTGGAACTGGCCGGATTTGCCGCGAAATTTAAATTCAATCGCGGTTCCATGGATCTGCACGTGGCGATGTTGCAAGGTCGTGAGGCCGTAATGATGATTCTCGTGGGCATATTCTTCGTTGCCCACGCGGATAGCGCTCAAATCCATCAAGCGCACGATGGTGGCCAGGATTTTTTCGCGGCCCAATCCCGGTGTGAGGATATGCTTGATGACATGCCGGCGGATCTTCGGCAACGTGCGGCCGAAGGACAGCATGCGGTTGAATTTGTTTTCATCGCGGGTCGCGCGCCAGAGTGCATGGTAGCGATATTGTTTCCGGCCTTTGGCATCCATGCCCGTCGCCTGGATATGGCCGTTGGCGTCGGTACAGATCCAGACATCCTTCCAGGCCGGGGGAAGCACCAGCGCATGAATGCGTTTCAGTTCATCCGCGTCCTTCACCGTTTGGTTTTTGGGCGTGATGTATTTGAAACTTTTGCCGGATTTAATTCGCCGGATGCCTGGACTATCTACTGAAACGTAGTGTAGCCCGACAGCGCGCGCGGCTTTTGCCTCACGGTCTATCTTGATCTTCATAATGAATTGGATTTCCGACACCAATAAACATGGGAAAGTTGCATGAGGCAAGAACGGTGGCGGTATGATTGCAAAGAGCAGGGATGGTCCCGGCACAAGAACCTGAGAGGCGCCAAAGGAAGAAAGGCGTTGGCGCAACCACCAGGTTTGCTCGGATGTCTTTTGGCCTGGAAGGTTTTAAAATGTTCTGGACAGAAAGAGATTATAGAAATTAACCTACCCGTGTTACGGGTCGTTAACACGGGTAGTTTCATGTTTTTATTTCCACTTTTAATCAATAATTTTTTCAAGCCGTTCCCTGGTGATGAGTTCGCCACCAAAGGCTTTTCCTACGCTTCTTTAGCCCGGCACATCCACGGTCCGCGCTTCTGCTGGAAATCCGCATAGGCTTTGCAATCGATGCGGAAATTGTTTCGATAGGAGAGATTGCTGATGAAGCTGATGACCGGCATGCGCCAGTGCCTTAAGTTGTCCCAAACGCGGCTGATGATACGCTTCGTGGAATAAAAATTCCGGTTGCACGAAATCATTTCGCCGATGATACCGTCGAGTGACAATTGTTTATAGTGCGCGACGGGGAAGGTGAGCGTGTAATATTTCCAATCCTCGGGGAACGCATCCAGGGGAATGCGGCCGGCCGCTTGCATCTGCTTCCACAATTGCGTGCCGGGGAGCGGCGTGAGAAACAAGGCGTTGAGACTGTCCACTCCATAATGGCTCGCCACATTGGCGATGTGTTCGCCAACACCGGCTTCGTCGATGTCCAGGCCGATGATGAACGAACCGGCGACGAGAATCTTGTGCCGTTGGATGCGCCGTACGGACGCGCGAAAATCGCGTCCCTTCAGCAGGTTGAATTTTTTGCCAAGTTCGCGCAGCCCTTCCGGGGTGGTGGATTCAAACCCGATAAACACGCCTTTGCAGCCGGCTTTGGCGGCCAGCACGAGCAGTTCTTCGTCATCGGCAAAATTGATGGTGACCTGGGCGATCCAGTTCTTGCGCACTTTTGCCCGCAACATGGCGCGGAACAGTTCTTTGGTACGGGCAACGTGGTCGGGCCGGGTGCCGATGAGATTATCGTCCACCACCAGGACGTGGCGCTCACGAATCAATTGAAACTCGCGGACCACATCCGCGATGGGACGCTGGCGGTAGCGCGAGCCGTTGAACGAGGTCACGCTGCAAAAACTGCAGTTCAACGGGCAGCCGCGCGTGGTCTGGATGGCGCCGAACGCATAGCCCGTCGCTAACAGGTCGTGGCGGGCGAGGGGAACGTGGCTCATTTCGGCAAAGCAGCCTTCGTATCGGCGCTGGAGTGTGCCGTGCCGGGCGTCTTCTAAAACCTGCGGCCAGAGCGTCTCGGCTTCGCCGGTGACCACGGAGTCGACGTGTTGCAACGCTTCGTCCAGGCACATGGTCGCGTGGATTCCGCCCATGACCACGGGGATGCCGCGGGCGCGGAATTGGGCGGCGAGTTCGTAAGCGCGATTCGCCTGCGAGGTGAACGCGGTGATACCCACCAGGTCCGGGCGCGGCAAGGACGCGTAATCCGAAGTGCCGAGATTTTCGTCCAGGATGGAGATCTCCCAATCGGGCGGCGTGAGCCCTGCCAGCACCAGCAACCCCAGCGGCTTCCAAACGCGGTACCGGTTCCACCGGCTTTCCTTGACGTGATTGATGCTGACCAGCGGATTCGATGGATTGATCAGATAAAGTCTCATAGCCCGGCAGCCTGCCAATGAGTAATGGCTGCGCGCTGGATTATATCTGAAAGGGATTTAATGGGAAGCCAGGTTTTCGCGGCCTGTGCCTTCCGTCCGGGGAGCCACGTCAACCTTGCTTTCCACCCCTCTTCGGTTAAATACTGTTTCACGGTTTATTCCGTCAGGAACGCCTTATGAATTTGGACGATACGCAAAAAAAGAAAGTCGCAGAGTGGATCGCGCAGGGAGCCAAGCTTTCCGAGATCCAAAACCGCCTGGGTTCCGAGTTCGGCGTGCGCCTGACTTACATGGAAACCCGGATGCTGATGGACGATTTGAAATTGACACCCAAAGATCCGGAACCGCCCAAGGTGTCCAAAACCATCGCCGCGCCAACGGCATCCGTACCGCCGACCAAAACGCCGGCAGATACAGCCTTGCCAGCACCCGGGGCGATGCCCGCTGGCAATGTTTCTGTCACGGTGGATACGATCGCCAAGCCCGGCGCGATCGTCAGCGGCAAGGTCACGTTCAGCGACGGTCAATCGGCGGAATGGATTTTGGACCAGACCGGTCGTCTTGGCCTGACGGCCAGGCAGGCGGGTTATCGCCCCAGCACGCCGGACGTGCAGCAATTTCAAGTTTTGCTACAGGCCGAGTTGGCCAAGCTGGGCATGGTGTGATGGGAAAGTATTAACCAAGGAGATATATGATCATCGGATGCCCGAGGGAAATTAAAGAGTCAGAATTTCGCGTGGCGCTCTTGCCATCCGGTGCGTATCAACTCATCAAGCGCGGGCACCAGGTTATTGTGGAGCGCGGGGCGGGCATCGGCGCCGGTTATCCAGACGCCCAATACGAGCAGGCGGGCGCGACGCTCGTGGATTCCCATGCGACGGTTTTTGAAAAAGCCGACCTCATTGTGAAGGTCAAGGAACCCCTCCCGACTGAATATAGCCTGCTCCGGCGCGGCCAGATCCTTTTCACTTATCTCCACCTTGCTGCGAACAAAACGCTCACTGATGCACTGGTGAAGTCCGGCGCGACTTGCATCGCCTACGAAACCATCGAGGTGAACCGCCGGTTGCCGTTGCTGGAGCCGATGAGCGAGATCGCCGGGCGCATGAGCGTGCTGGTGGGCGGATATTTTCTCGCGAAACACTTCGGCGGCAGCGGCGTGTTGCTCGGCGGCGTGCCGGGGGTGTTGCCCGGGAAAGTTGTCGTGCTTGGCGGCGGTTCCTCCGGCATCAATGCCGCGCGCATGGCGCAGGGGCTCGGCGCGGATGTGACGATCCTGGAAGTGGACCTGGAACGCATGCGCTTTCTCGATATCACACTGCACACGGCGCACACGTTGTATTCCAACGAAGCGCACCTGCACGACCTGTTGCCGGAAGTGGACCTGCTCATCGGTGCGGTGCTGGTGCCCGGTGCGCGCGCGCCCAAGCTCATCAACCGTGAGATGCTCCGTTGCATGCGTCCCGGCAGCGTGCTGGTGGATATCGCCATCGACCAGGGCGGCTGCGCGGAAACCTCGCGTCCCACTACGCATCACGACCCGGTTTTTGTGGAGGAATGCGTCACACATTATTGTGTCGCGAATATGCCCGGCGCGTATGCGCGCACGGCCACGCAGGCGCTCACGAATGTCACTTTCCGTTACCTTGAAATGCTCGCCGACCTTGGCCTGGAGGAAGCGTGCCAGCGACAGCCCGCACTGCTCGGCGGCATCAACGTGATGGATGGGAAGGTCACGTATAAAGCGGTTGCCGAAGCACATGGGTTGCCCTATTCGCCGGTGAAGGTGTAAAAACATCCGTCGACTTTGTCACTCGATCCTTATGGAAATTCAATGCGTCCACGGAGATTTGTTGGACCAGGATGTGGAAGTGATCGTCAATGCCTGGAACCGAAACATAATTCCATGGTGGTTATTGCTTCCCCAGGGAGTTTCGGGTGCCATCAAACGCCGGGCAGGTTTGGAACCATTTCGGGAACTTGGGCGCAAAGGCGCGATACCACTCGGCAGCGCCGTCGAAACCGGTGCGGGACGTTCATCTTTTCGGGCCATCATTCATGTTGCCGGCATCAACATGTTTTGGCGGACTTCTGAGCAAACCATCCGTGGCTGTGTCCGCAGTGCGCTCGGGATTGCGCGTGAACGAGGGTATCGTTCCATCGCCTTCCCACTGATCGGAGCAGGTATCGGTGGATTTACCCCCGAACGAGTGCTGGGAATCATGCAGGATGAGGCGCGCCAGGTGGAATATGACTGCCTGGTGAAACTGGTCAGGTTTCGTCAAACGGAATGATGAAGTTTTCCGGAAAATGGTGCGCGAGGTGGGAGTTGAAGGTGTTTTCTCAGTCAATTTCGAGAGCAAATCCCGCAGTCTGTGGTTCCCGCGATATTTCCATTAGCACCTTAAAATCAACTAGTTGTGTGCATGATAGCAATCTCATTTAGGCCTGTGCAAATTATCTATATAAATCCTATTGACATAGTATAGATTAAGTCTATTCTCATCCCACAAGTTAATAATGAGTAGCAAACAACAGGGTGATGAGGGTAAGGCGCAGCAGCCGGTGGAAAATATTCCATCCTGGTTGCAGTTGGTCCGCGACCACGTGGCGTCGCTGAAGTTCGGAACGGTTCAGATCACCGTTCACGATTCGCGGGTGACGCAAGTGGAGCGGTCCGAAAAAACGCGGTTGGATAACAAAACGAATCAGTAAGCAATCGACAAAATAATTTTAGGATTCAAAAGGCTGACCGGACCACCGGAAGTTCCCATGAAAACGTACCAAGTTTATGCGGAACAATTTTATTGTGGTCAACCACGTCGGCGCTCTCTCCAAGAGAATTTTCGCCGGCTTCATTTTCCTGCTCAGCGCGGCCGGTTCTATTTCAGCGGCACCCACGACCTTGCTGAACGCTTCGTTCGATGTCTCCCGCCAGCTTTTCGACCAGATCAATCCAGTCTTCATCCAGCGCTGGAAAACGCAGACCGGAGAAACGCTCGTCATCAACCAATCCCACGCCGGTTCCACGAAGCAGGCGCGCTCCGTCATCGAAGGACTTGAAGCCGACGTCGTCACGCTGAACCAGGCGACGGACATCGACGCGATCGCCGCGCAGAGCAAGCTGCTGCCCGACAACTGGCGCACCCTCCTGCCCAATCACAGCTCGCCCTACACATCCGCCATTATATTCCTCGTCCGCAAAGGAAATCCCAAAGGCATCAAGGACTGGGACGACCTGGTGAAGCCCGATGTATCGGTTGTCGTTCCCAACCCGAAAACCTCGGGCAATGGCCGTTACAGTTATCTCTCCGCCTACGCTTTCGCGCTGCAGAAGTTCACTAACAACGACGCCAAGGCGCGAGAGTTCGTCGCCGCGCTTTTCAAGAATGTCCCTGTCCTGGACACGGGAGGGCGCGGCGCGACTACCACCTTCGCGCAACGGGAGATCGGCGACGTGCTCCTCACGTTCGAATCCGAAGTCCTATTGACCGTTCAGGAACTTGGAGCGGACAAGTTTGATGTGGTCGTGCCCTCCCAAAGCATTCTGGCGGAAATGCCCGTCGCCGTCGTGCAGCGGGTGGCCAGCAAACACGACACGGAAAGAGTGGCGCGTGCCTACCTGGAGTTCCTCTACACCGAAGAGGCGCAGGACATCATCGCCAAAAATTTCTACCGGCCCCGTTCCGTCGCCGTCGCGAAGCGATATGAAAAGCAATTCGCCCCGCTGAAACTCGTTTCGGTGGAGGACGTTTTCGGCGGCTGGGCCAAAGCCCAAAAAACCCACTTCGCCGATGGCGGAGTATTTGACCAGATCCAACAACTCAACCGGTAAATCCAAATAAATCGAGCCGACCGGTCCACTGGAGGTTCATGAAAACGACGAGAGCACCATCTCCATCCAGAACTGAACCAAAACCAAATTGAAACCATGAAAATGAAACGAACTTTGAAAATCCTCCCCGGCCTCGCGCTGGCAGCTGGCAGCCTGGCGCTGCTGGTTTCGACTGCGCAGGGCGCAACCTTTGTGTACACACCCGGCGACCTTCTGCTGGGTTTTCGCCAGACCGGCGCCTCGGCTGACTACATTGTCAACCTCGGGCCGGCCTCCACTTACACCAATCTCACTATCGGCAGCCATATCACCAATGCCAATGCCCGGCTGCTCGCGGAAGCGGTTCCCAGTGCGAACGGGCTGCGCTGGTCGGTCTCCGGCTATATCCGACCGAACATCAGCACTGCGACCCTGTGGGTGACCCGCGCGCGTTCTGATACCAATGTGCAAAGCACGCCGTGGAACAACCAAAGCGCATTCACCGAAGGCGGCACGGGCTCCCAGATTGCCGGCATCGGCACCGGCGCCAATGGCAACAGCAGCCTTCACGGCACGGTGAATGACACCACTAACACGTATGTCTCTCCCTACTACGACTATACGACTCAGGTGCAATCGCGGCAGGCGCCGAACGACCCGCGCGGCACGTTCCAAAGCACCTTCCAGGGCGATGCCGAAACCGTCACGGCCGGTGATTTTGACAGCGACCCGGGCAACATCTCCCGGGCAGATCTCTACACGCTGAATTCCGGCTCCGGGTCCGCGCAATACCTTGGTTACTTTGACCTGAAGCCGAGCGGCCAGATCATCTACACCGCCGGGCCGTCGTCCACCGCGTCGCCCACGCAGCCGGTCATCACCGGTATCAAGCGTACGGGTAATATCACCACCGTCTCGTTTACTACCGGCAGCAGTGGCACCTATAGCCTGCTCTTCACGAACTCGGTTGGGCTGCTAAAACCGGCATCGTCCTGGCCGGCCGGTGGATCAACCGTATCCGGCAACGGCTCGGTCCAATCACTCCAGGATACCACCACGGAAACCAACCGTTTCTACAAAGTCCAAGCCAATTGACCTTAACCAAATCCCAAACACAAAACTGAAATTGAACCTGACCCCGGTCCCGAATCGGACCGGAATTACAACAGAAAATAAAATATGAAAGCCATAAAACTCAAACTGACCTTGCTGGCGGGCGCGCTGCTCGGCGCCACAGCCGCGCGCGCGGATGTTGATATCCATATCGTTGGTGCCAACGCCTTCCGCAACAACGTTTTCAACGCTGTCACCAATCTCTATAGCGGCGTATTCTCCCAGAACACCACTAACGTGACGGGCATCCCCAATTCGCTCCTCATCTCGTGGTCGGGATTCATCCCCAGTGTCGCGGGCGCCACCCGCGTTAATATTTTCGCGAACTGGAATGGCGCGGTGGCCGGCATCCAGGACCTGACGGCGAACCTGAACGTCTCGTTCCTCGTCACCAACACCGGCAGCTTCAGCACCCTGTCGGCCCCGGCAGATATCGCGTTCTCTTCCGCGTATCAGGCTGGCACGCCTTACACGACACCGGTGTTGAATGACGACACCTTCGGCGCCTCGCCCGTGGTTTGGATCAAAAGCACCAATTCACCGGCTGGCATCACCAACGTCACCGTCCAGCAGATCCGGGCGCTGATAGCCAACGGCGGGCTGCCAGCGTATTTCTTCACGGGCAACACCAATAACGCCAACTACGTTTACTTCATCAATCGCGATACCTCGGCCGGCCAGCGCGTCATCATCCTGGACGAAGCCAACGTCACCGGCTCACCTACCCAGTACAAATGGGATACGGTCAGCGGCAGCTACATCGTTGATTCCACCGGGCAAAGCTCCGGGCCCAATGTAGCGACCCAGCTCAACTCTTATCCTCCGAATACGACCTCAGGGTCAGCCATCGGCTACACGACCCTGGTGGACGCCGTCAATGTGAACGGCGGCAGCAACATCCTGTCCTACAACGGCGTTTTCCCGTGGAATGGCACTTTCCAGAAGGCCGGGCCCAGCGACTGGACGCCCACCATCACCGGCCAATACAGCTTGTGGGGTTATGAACACGTCCTCACCAAGTCATCGCTCTCCGGAACAGTCTTTTCCTTCAAGACCAACCTCCTGAACAAGCTCGTGATCTCATTGACCAATTCATTCTCGTCCATCCCGCTGAACGCCTTGCGCGTATCGCGCTCCGAGGACGGCGGATTGATCACGCCTTGATTGGCAGCGATGCCGACCGCGTTGTTCATTCGCAACGGCCGGCGCAGGAAATGAATCCTGCGCCGGTCTTCGGCGCGGAGAGGGAACACTCCCATCCTATGCATATAAATAGAATCAGAACCGGGATGACAACGTGGCGCCATGCGCTCCTGCTGGCGTTCGTATGTTATCTGCCCACAATCCTGAACGCCCAACCGGGCGCTGAACCCGCGCTGCCGACCGCGCCAAAACCCACCATCCCCAGCACGCCGACGTTTGAGGTGCAGCACTACAACGTCGTTGGCAACACCATCCTGCCGCCCCGCGTCATCGACGGCATCTTCACGAACGCCACCGGCACGGCCGTGTCGCTCGACCAGATCCGCAAAGCCATCGGCGACCTGCAACTCGCCTATCGCGAGCGCGGTTTTGCGACGGTCGGCGTCGTGTTGCCCCAGCAACAACTCACCAACGCCACCATCCAGGTCAACGTCATCGAAGGTAAACTTGCGGACATCACGGTGTCCGGCAACAAGTTCGCCAGCGATGGGAATGTGCGGCGCGCCCTGCCCAGCCTGCACACCAACCTGCTCATCAACAGCCGTGTCTTTCAACATGAGCTGGACCTCGCCAACGCCAATCCCGACCGGCAGATCTATCCCGTCATCAGTCCCGGGCCGGAACCCGGCACGAGCGCGCTCGAATTACGCGTCAAAGATCGATTCCCTTTTCATGCCCATGGTGAAGTGGATAACTATAACACGCCCGGCACGCCGGATTGGCGAGTGAACCTCTCGGCGCAATACAACAACCTTTGGCAATACGAGCATCAACTCGGAATCTTTTACGCCTTCTCACCGCAGGAATCTAAAGCTGCCGGGCTGGTGCCAGATTATTTTTTCAACCAACCGCTCATCTCATCTTACGGCGCCTATTACCGGCTTCCCATCGGTGGTGCGCGGTCAGTTCAGGACCAGATCGATAACTCAGCCAGCTTCGGTTACAAGGAAGCCACCCACGAATTTATCCTGCCGCCGGCCGGGCCGCGTCCGGATTTCACCGTCTATGCCAGCGCTTCCTCGAGCGATACGGGCGTCAAGCTGGGAAAACTCACCAGTATCGTGACCAATAATCCGCTGCTCACCATCAAATCCCAGGACGCCGGCCAAAACCTGACCATCAACGAAGGCATTGGCGGCCGGTTCACTTTTCCCGTGATCAGCAGCGACCATGTGCGCTGGAGTTTCTCCGCCGGGGCGGACTGGAAGCGCTTCCAATTGACCAGTTACAATACCAACAATTTTTATTTCTTCCTCACCCACACCAACGAACAAGGCGACCCTGTCACTGATGAGACGAGCAGCTTTTCCGCTCAGCCGGTCCGCCAGATGGAAATCGATTACATCCCGATCAATTTTGGCGTTGATTACCTGGAGACCGACCAGCATGGCGCCACCACCGCCCATTTTGGATTCAGTTACAACTTCACGGGTGATGCCGTAGCCAGCGTCAAGCACACCAACCTGACGGCGAAGAGCAGCATGGATTACGTCAAATTCAATCTGTCGTTCACACGGGACTTGAAGGTTTACAAAGATTGGTCGCTCTTCCTGCGTGCTGAGGGCCAGGTCGCGGCCGACCCGCTCATCAACAATGAACAATTCACACTCGGCGGCATCAACAGTGTGCGCGGATATTACGAGGGCGACGAGTACGGCGATTCCGGCTGGTTCGGCAGTCTCGAGGCGCGCACGCCCTATCTCAAAACGCGCGTCGGTTCCGTTAACGGTTTTGTGCCCGTCTGGCTGCGCGCCACGGCGTTTGTCGATTATGGCCAGCTCTTCCTGCTGCAAGCTCCACTGGGCGCCAAACAAGAAAGTTCGCTCGCCGGCGCCGGGGCCGGCCTCTCGGCGAACGTGAACAATCATTTCGATGCGCGCGTCACCGTCGGCGTGCCCCTGCTGCAGTCCGCCAACACCCGCGCCGGTGATCCGCACGTTTATTTCAGCATCGGCGGACAATTTTAAATCCCATGCACTCGAAACACCAAAAATTCTGGCGGCGAATCATCACGGCATTGTTGGGCGTACTGGCCGTGCCGGAAGTGCGCGCCAACCCGCAGGGCTTGACCGTCCAAAGCGGCACGGCCACCACCACCGTGAACGGTTCGCAACTGAACGTAGCTGTGTCCGGCAACGCCTTCCTCAACTGGCAAAGCTTCAACATCGGCGCGGGTGAGACGACGACGTTTCAACAGCCTTCGTCCACCTCGATCGTCTGGAATCGCATCAACGACCAGAATCCCTCGCAGATCTATGGCAATCTGACCGCCAATGGCATCGTCGTACTGATGAACCATGCGGGATTTTATTTCGGCCCGAACGCCTTCGTGAAAGCTGCCGGTTTCGTTGTCACCACCGCGCCGGTCGGGCCGATCGAATCCGGCGGCGGCATGTTCTGGCAGTTCAATGGCCTGCCGCCCGAGGCCAGTATCATCAATAACGGTTTCATCACCACCGCGCCCGGCGGCCCCGTATTCTTTATCGCCCAACGCATCGAAAACCACGGCAGCATCATCACGCCCGAAGGCAGTATCGGACTTTATGCCGGTAAAGATGTGACGGTTTCTGAACGGCCCGACGGCCGCGGTCTTAGTGCCACGGTGAATCTTCCGGCCGGTTCGGTCGACAACACCGGGCAACTCATCGCCGACGCCGGCACGATTGCTCTCAATGCCAGGGTCGTGAATCAAAACGGTCTCGTGCAAGCCGACTCGGTACGTGAGAAAAATGGCATCATCGAATTGGTCGCCAGCGAGGCCGTCAATCTCGGCGACAATTCCATCATCGCCGCCAACGGTGACGCCACCGCCATCAGCAGCGGTGGACAGATCACGATCAAGTCGGACAATGCGTTCACTGATTCGGCCAGTTCCAAAATCTCCGTGGCGGGCGGCGGCCCCGGCGGTAATGGCGGAGTTGCGGAAATTTCCGCCAACGACATGCCCGCCATCCATTCGCGGATCGACGGCCATGCGATCGCCGGCGCGACTGGCGGGCATCTGCTCATTGACCCTTTGAACATCACGATTGGCAACAGTGGCAGTGGCAGCGCCGGTTCCGGCACGGTCGTTTCCGGCGGCGCGCCTGCGTCTGGCACGCTCAGCCTGAATGTGAATTCCGCGTTCAGCGGATTTTCGCAGATTGATTTGCAGGCCAAGAACAACATCACCGTTTCCGCAGCCTGGGACCTTGACGCCAGCACCGGCCTCAATTTGCCGGGCAGCCTATTGAAACTGGAAGCGGGCAACAACATCACGATCGGCAGCACGGCCAGCATCCTCGCGGGCAACAACTGGTCCGTCACGTTGGAAGCCGGACGTGACTTCACGTTACCGGGCGATGCCGTGACTGCTGGCGTAGGCAACATCACTTTTTCCGGCAGTTCCTTTCTTCAGACACAGGATGGAAATATCAACCTGCTGGCCGGCAACAACGTCTCGGTCGGCACTGGCGGCATCCGCACGATGGGCGGTGGCAATATCAAGGTGACGGCGGTGTCCGGCACCGTGAACACCGGCACCTCAACGGCCGGTTACGATTTTCATCCCGGCTTTTATGCCGTGGATGCCAGCCTCGGCGGCATCAGCACCGGCAATGGCGGCGATGTGACCATTAATGCCGGCCAGGACATCATCAGTTCTTTGCCGAACCAGGTCGGCGGCGCGCAGACCGATGCCGGAAGCGGCGCCTTCGGCTCCGCACCCGGAAACGTAACGCTCACCGCCGGGGGCAATGTCGAAGGACATTATGTGGTCGCCAATGGCACGGGCATCATCAACGCCGGGGTGAACGCGGGCATCAGCACCAAATTGCTCGCGTTGAGTTTGATCGATGGCGGTTGGACGGTGAACGCCGCGCAGGACATTTTGTTGCAGGAAGTCCGCAATCCGAACGGTATTTTCAACAACCTCGGTTTGAGCACATCGCCGACGAAGCATTTCTTTGATTACGCGCCGGACGCTTACACCATTTTGAACGCGGGCAACGCCGTCGAATTGCGCGGCAATGCGCTGCCGCGCAACAGCGGAACCTTTGAGACCGGCATCACGCCCATCTACGCGCCCATCCTGGAGATCACTGCGGGTGCGGGCGGCGTGACACTGTTCAACGACCTGACGCTCTTTCCCTCGGCGGTCGGGCAATTGGAGATCACCACGACCGACGGCGGTTCGCTCACCGGCGCCAAAGCAGGCGACCTGACGCAGCTCATCGTTTCCGACAGCAGCAAGACCCAATACAAACTCGCCGGAGATTTCGGGATCAGTGACCACGCCGATGTTCCCCTGCATCTCGACGATTTCAACCCGGTGCAACTCAACATATCCGGCGACCTGACGAGCATTCTCCTCGGCGTGCCGAAGGCGGCGAACATCACCGTAGGCGGCAACCTGGTCAACAGCCGGTTCGATGGCCAAAACCTTCACGGCGGCGACGTCACGAGCATCCGGGTGACCGGCGATATTATCAACCGTAACGAATTCACCAGCGTCCCGGTAGACAGCGCGCCGGATTTCACGGCGTTCAACAATGTCTATCCGCCTTTGACCGGCACGCTCGCCGGTCTGCAGAATAATTTTAGTTACGATGCCTCCACCAAAACACTGACCTTTGAGGGGCGAATGAATAACGACCAGTTGCAGACCTTATTGAACCTGCAAGTACAGGTCCTCGACCAACTCGGCCAGCCGGTACTGGACGCGCAGGGAAATCCCGTCACGAAACCGGTTCAATTCGCCAGCCCGGACGCGCTCCAGGAGTTGTATGCGAACAGCCAGGACATTCCGTCCCAACCGGATACGGGCTATCGCCTCGGGGGTGGCGGACAGTTCGACATCTCCGCGCACAATCTCGACCTCGGCGCGACCGTCGGCATCGTTTCGCAGGGCCCGCGCGGGAATCCCACGCTGGACAATTACTTTGAGCACGGCGCGGACATCAACGTGAACCTCACCGGCGATCTCGACATGTTTTCCACCACCATCTCATCACTGAACGGCGGGAACATTTTTGTATCCGCAGCCGGCACGGTGAATGTGGGTTCCACCATCTTCACCGGTAACGATGCTTTTGCGCGTGGCATTTTCACCGCGCAAAAAAGCGATGTGACGCTGATCGCCGGCGGCAATATCGACCTGAACGGCTCGCGCGTCGCCGCCTACGACGGCGGTAACGTCTTTGTGGAATCACTACATGGCAACGTGGATGCCGGCACCGGCGGCAATGGCTCCGTCACGGTCGAAGAAATAAACGTGAACCCCCTCTCACACGCGGTCACCACTTCCACTGAAACGATTCCGGGCAGCGGAATCCTGGCGACCACCTTTCCGGATTCCCTCGACAGTGTTGGCAACATCCTCGTTGAAACACCGCAAGGAAACATCAATGCGAGCGCGGGCGGCATCGTGCAGATTCCCTTGAATGGCAATAATAACAACTCCGGCACGGTCACGTTACTGGCGGGCACGCGGAATCCTGATGGCAGTGTGCAGTATGTCGGCAATATTGATGCGAGCGGATCCGGCGTCATCGGCAGTAACGTGAAACTGGATGCCACTGGCGACATCATTGGCGTGGTGTTCGCCCGGAACAATATCGATATCAACGCCGTACAAAACGTGAACGTCACGGCCTTCGCGCAGGGCGACGCCAATGTCAGCGCCGGGGGCGATATTTCCGGCACCGTCATCGGCATCGGCAGCGTGACGGCGAGCGGATCCACAGTGGATGCCTCATTGCTTTCCCAAAACGTGACCGCCAGCGGTGATGTGACTTCCTCGCAGGTCGGTTTCTCCCAAGGCACTGCCGCGAATTCCACCAGCCAGGGTTTGCAGAATGATGATACCGAAAAGAAAGCCGTCGCCGCCGGCACGGATACCGACGACCAGGACTTGAAGAAAAAGGGCGGCAACGGCCCGCTCCTGGCCAAAAGCACCGGCCGCGTCACCGTGATTTCCCCACTTAAAACAAACTGAAGACACATGATAACACTCCCCATCACACCCATATTCGCCTCCGGCGCACTCCAGTTCGCCTTCAAAAATGCGACTACGGAAGGCAAGGTCACCGTCGGCGTGCTGGCGCTCGTTTCGCTGTTCAGCTGGTCGGTGATCATCACCAAAATCATCCAGCTTTGGCGCGCGACACGGGCAACCAAAAAGTTTTTCGCTGCCTATCACGAGACGCACGAACCGCTCGACCTGCATCGCAAGCAGGTCAATTTTGACGGCGCGCCCGCCTTTGAACTCTACGAAGCCGGTATCAAGGAATTGCAATTCCAATTGGCGAAGAACGCGGTCATCGTAAAGGGCGAAGGCAAGATCACCCAGGCGGGCTTCGACCTCGTGCGGGTCGCCTTGGAGGAAGCCGCCATGCGCGAAGCCCTCTTTTTGGAAAAGGGAATGATTGTCCTCTCGACGGCGGTGGCCGGCGGGCCGTTCATCGGATTGCTCGGGACAGTTTGGGGCGTCATGGAAACATTTTCCGGCATCGCACGAGCGAATTCAGCCAGCCTCACCGCGATGGCGCCCGGTGTGGCGGGCGCGTTGATCGCCACGGTCATCGGCCTGCTCGTGGCCATCCCGGCGATGTTCGCTTATAACTTCATGGTCACGCGCATCCGCGCTTTCACGCAGGAACTGGATGCCTTTGCCATCCGTTATGCGACGCAGATCGAGCACAGCCATGTGGATTCGCGCCCGATCGGCGAAGAAGTTTCTGAGGCGATAACGAAAGCCATCCGGCGGGAAAATTATGACGCCAATGCGGTGATCCAGGCGGCGCACATATGAGGAAGTGTTCCAAAAGCGTGCATCATTCGTTGAGCGAGTTGAACATCACTCCGCTGCTGGACCTGGCGTTCGTATTGCTGGTGATTTTCATCATCACGACGACGCCGATCGTGAATGACCTGTCGTTGAGCCTGCCGACGGCCGCGCGCAAACAAAAGGAGCCGCCGCGCAAAGCGAATTATGTGACGGTGGACACTGCGGGCGCGATTTTCCTGAACCGCAAGGAAGTGACCATGGATGAATTGCTGCAACAGCTCATCCAATTGCGGGTAGATGACCCGGACCTCAACGTCATCGTGCGCGGGGACAGCAAGACGAAGTATCGCAAGATCGTCGGTGTGATGGACGCCTTGCAGCAGGCGAATATCGTGAAGGTGGACCTGGCAACCGAGCCGAACGGAAAGAATTAACGACCGGGCATGGCTGATATCCGAAAATCCAAACGCACGTCGCGATTGAGCGTGGCCATCTCGGTGGCATTGCATTCAGTGATCGTGGGAGTGCTGCTGTTCTTCGCGGCGCGCGAAGGCATGCTGGGGACCCAGTTGAAAAAGATTGCGGTGACGATGGTGCCCAAAGAAAAACCGCCGGAAGAAAAACCAAAGGAAAAGCCGCCGGACCCGAAGCCGGAAGTGGAACCGCCCAAGACAGAGATCCCCGTGCCGCCACCGCAGGTTGAGACCGCCAAAACGCCGGCAGCGCCCGATACGGTGGCGCCAGCCATTGCGCCTCCGGCCGCCGCTATTCCGGCCTTTGATTTCGAAGGCGGAAAAACGGTTGAAACGAGTTCTGACCCGCAAGTGCTCTACAAAGGTTTCGTGGAGTATTCGCTACGTTCCCATTGGAAGCGGCCGGACGGAATCGCGGACGACGACTTTGTGGCCGAAGTGGAGCTGACCGTCGATCCAACCGGGCGGATCCTGAATTATGCATTTGTGAAGAAATCAGGCAATGCGGCATGGGATGAATCGGTGAAGAGAGCAGTTGCGCAAACGGAGACGGTCGGCCGGGTGCCACCGAAAGGGTTCCCTGAGAAAATTTTGGTGCGCTTCGATGTACAGGCACCGACGGAGATTTCATTGCAATGAAGCGGGCGCATCGAAAAATCCGCCGCGAAGGTCACGGCTCACTGGCCGAGTTGAACATCACGCCGTTGCTGGACCTGGTGTTCGTGCTGTTGGTCATCTTCATCATCACCACGCCGCAATTGACCAACAGCCTGGAGATCAATCTTCCGTCCGGCAAACCGCCCACGCCCAAACCCGACCAACCCAAACCGAAGATCAACCGTATCTACGTGGATGACAAAGGACAGATTTTTCTGAACCAGGAACCATTCACGGTCGTCGCATTGCGGGAAAAATTGACGGCGATGAAGGGGGGCGACCCGGAACTGGGCGTGGTCGTGGAAGGCTCGGAAGACGTGGACTACCAGAACATGATCAACGTGCTGGATGTGTTGCAGCAATTGGAAATCACGAAGGTGGGGCTGGCGACGCAAGGTAGCGCAAACCAATAAAGACCGGGATATTTTCCCGATTTATTTCCAAGCGGCCCCTACGGCGGGTATTCTTGTATTATTTGTTAATGTTTTATATTGACAAAATTTGTCTTTTTACTATTTTGATGGCAGAACTTTGAATAAGTTCAGGGAAAACGCGTTTTTCTAAGGAAAACGCTAGTGTTGGTCTTTGAAAATTGAATGACGGGGGTAAGGCGCGGTTCCTGACTGCGATTGCCTGATGATCGGAACACCGCTCGTTATGCTGGATTCAGAGTCGGATTTAGGTGAATTAAGGTGGATTTAGGTAAATTAAAGGGAGATTTTTTTATTCTGGATGTGCGCAGGCCCGCAAAGAACCACAGAGTCGGCATAATTGTGATTATTTATCTGATATTCGCTTTAAATTTTTTGAGGCGGAAAAAACTTAAATAACGATTATAACAGTTTAAACGCAAATAACACCTCGATAAAAAAGGCAAAGGATTCAAAAAATGGTGCGCGAGGTGGGAGTTGAACCCACAACCTTCGGCTTCGGAGGCCAACACTCTATCCAATTGAGCTACTCGCGCATCCGTGTGTTAGTTAATCTAGGAGAAGCTGCGGCCGACGGCAATTTGTTTCGGGCCTGACCTTCTTCGCGTTATTGGTTCCCGCCACAATAAATTAACTGTCTATTATCAGGGTTCGGCGGACATTTTTAAGCAAATGCCTGATTCGGATGATCTCACGTTGCTTGAGCAATATGCCAAAGATGGCTCGGAAGCCGCCTTTGTCATGCTGGTGACGCGGTACGTGAATCTGGTTTATTCCGTGGCGCTGCAACGCACCGGTAATTCACACCATGCCGAAGAGGTTTCCCAGGCGGTCTTCATCATCCTCGCCCGCAAAGCGGCGCATCTGTCCGGACGTGTCATCCTGTCCGGCTGGCTGTATCACACGACGCAATTAACGGCGCAGAATTTTATCAGAAGTGAAATCCGTCGTGCCCGACGGGAACAGGAGGCGCATATGCAATCTGTCTTGGATGAATCCGGAACCGAAACCTGGTCGCGGATCGCGCCGATACTTCATGAGGCCATGGCCCGGCTGAATGCTCATGATCGTGATGCCATCCTGCTGCGCTATTTTGAAAACAAATCGGTATCGGAAATGGCGCTGGTCATGCGCATCGCGGAGCCGGCAGCGCACAAGCGCCTGACGCGAGCCGTGGAACGTTTGCGGAATATTTTTGCCCGGCGCGGGGTGAAGCTTTCAGCAGCGGCACTGGTGAGCATCGTGGCGGCGAATTCGGTGAGCGCCGCCCCGGCCGGTTTGACGACCTCCATCACGGCGGCCACGGCGCAAGGGGCAGCGGTGAGCGGGTCCACTTTAATCCTCGTAAAAGGAGCATCGAAACTTATGGCATGGACAAAAGCGAAAATGGCAATCGTGGCCGGAGCGGGCGTGTTGTTGGCGACGGCGTTGACACCCGTGGCCGTGCATTATTATCGATTTCATGTGGGGCCCGAGGCGTGGCGAAAGCGCTTTGAAGCGGCCTATCGACTAAACGCCAGTGAAATGATTAAGCACGTCAAACCACCCTACATGGCGGAGCGGGACGAGTATTATCACACGGAGCCGTCCTTGAATTCGCAGGCCGCCGCCGTCAAAAAAGCGCCGGACTATTTTATTTTCCGCGACGATGGTGAGGTATTTCAGGAGTGGGGATATTCTTTCGGCAGCGGCCACGTGACCCTGCAGCGATTGCTGCAGCATGCGTTCCAATTGAAAACTTATGAACTGGAAGGGCCGGATAGGTTGTTGAACTTGAACGTGGACGGTGATTGGGTCATTCGAGGCGAACTGATGGATAAAATGGACACCGATGCCATTTTGAAGCCGTTGAATGCGCTGCTGAGCAAGGAGTTGAAACGGACGGTCCGCATAGAAAAGCAGACGGTCAAACGCGATGTAGTGGTGGCCAGCGGCAGTATTACCACGCCCATCTCCGAAGCGACTCCGATTGATATCTACATCGCCGACTTAAAGGACGCGGGCGGGGGCGGTAATGGCAGCGGCTCCCTGGCAGATCTTTTGAATGAAGCGGGAAATCGTTTGAATATCCCAGTGATTGCCGAAACGCCGGATCAAGATTTCAGGGCCAGTTGGAAAATACACCGCGATACTTATATCCAGCCGACTGGTCTCCGACATAGCGAACTCATTGACAAACTGCTGGCGAATCTGCAAAGGCAAACGGGACTTACTTTCCGGCACGAAACCCGGCCGGTCGAGGTATGGGTCGTTTCCGGGAATTGAACTATATTCGCTCAGCCGAGGGTTTTGGTCGCCAGGTCCAGCACGGTCATGCTGCCGCTGATTTCGCGTTCGCGGTCGTGGATGCGTTCGAATTGGGCGCGGATGGATTCGCGCATCGGTTCTTCGCGCGTGGCCAGTTCATTGCCCTGGCCGGCCCGCATCACCTGGAGAATATCGTAGCAGGTGATTTTTTCCAGAGGCCGGGCCGGGTCGTAGGCGACTTCCAGTGCGCCGGCGGCGGACACTTCCACCAGCAATCCACCGAGCACGAGATTGTGAGCGATCTGATGCACGAGGCGTGTGGGAACTTCGAGCACTTCACCCATTTCAGTGGAGGTGAGCGCTTTTTCTCCGGCGACAAAGCGTTGGCCCATCAACCCCATGATGCGCATCGCGATAAATTCGCGGCCTCGCTGGTTCACGGCATCGGCCTGGACGTCCTGCAAATAGACGCGCCGGTTTTGCAGTGCATAGGCCACTTGCGCGCCGAACAACATGATGAGCCAGGAGAAATAAAGGCCGATGAGGAACACGGGCACGGCTCCCATGGGGCCGTAGATCTTGCTGGCGTTCACGACCCGCGACGCGAACAAGACGTTGAAAATGCTGTTGAGGTTCCACAAAATACTGCCCACGGTCGCGCCGAGCAGCGCCGCCTTCCACTGCACTTTTGTGTTGGGCATGAGCATGTAGATCATCATGAAGGCGGCGATGAGTAAAAGGTAGGGGGCGACGATGGCAAAACCGCCGAACAATATTTTGCCCACGAACGGCGACCACGCCAAAATCCTGGTTTGCAGGGTTTGCAGGTTGCCGCCCAGCGTTAAGCCGACGGCGAGGATCATCAACAGCGGCCCGAGCGTGATGGCCGCCCAATATTGGACGAGCCGCGAAAACCAACTGCGCCCGCGCGTCACGCCCCAGATATCATTGAGCGTCTTCTCGATATTACTCAAGAGACCCACCGCCACCAGGATCAACGCCACCGTACCGGTGATGCCCAGGGCCCCACTGTTCACATTTGCGATAAAATCTGTGATGCGCTTGATGACTTCGGCGCGGGCATCCGCACTCCCCGTATCGTTCATCGGCATCAGACCCAACTGCGGCGCGACTTCATCCACCAATTTATGGATGAGTTGGTCAATCGGCTCCTGCCCCTGATTTTTGAGCAGGCTGGTCGAAATCCCCACGCCGACGGCCAGCAGGGGAATCAAAGCCAACAGGGTGGTATAGGCCAAAGCCGAGGCACGGATGGGACAGCGATTGCGAATGAAACTGCGGACGACCAGGATCCAGAAATGGATGAATTTTTGGAAACGATGCACCGTGCCGAAGGCGATGCGACGGTCATCCATAACCGCTTCAATCTCCGACTTGATTTTGTCTATGGACGATTCTTTGGGCATTTTGGGTCTCCCCTAAAAATGTATCAAAGGATAAAAAAGATACAAGTCGGGCTAAACGAAACCTCGCCAGCCAAAGAACCGCGATTAATGGTTCCATTTTGCCCTTGCAATCGCGTCTTACCTCAATTGGAAATTATTGGTGATCGGGTCGGTGAATTGTAAGCGGTAGAAGGCGTTGGTGCCCGATATCGGTATCGTAATGAGATACTGGTTTCCGATCTGCAACGGGGAACTCGGAACGTTCGTCCAATTACCCGGAGCTAGGCTGGTGGCATATTCCAGTCCAAAACCGGCTGGGGACACGGGCCAGAACATCAATAGGAAGCCGCCGGAAGGCAACATCTGGATCGCGGGTGCTGCGACGAGATCGATCGGATTCGCCAGGCCGGAAACGGGGCCACTGTCCGCCCGTAACACCAGGCCGGTTGCAGATTGGGCGACCAGGAGCGTGCCGGTCCATAAACCTTGGACAAAGTTTGCCGAGACTCCAGGGCTGACATTGATCCCGTTGGTGGAGTTCAGATTGACCGTTCCCACAAAGTTAGTGTAAAGGCCGTTGGTCACATCCAAAGCGCGGATCGTGGCAGAAAATGGCACGTTCACAAAGCGCGGGGAGGGGATTTGGTTCCAGGCAAAATGATCCAGGCCATTGATCACGGTCAAGGTAACGATCGCGCTGTTGGTCGAACCAAAATAATTGGTGACCGTGACGAAGTATGGCCCCGCATTCGCAAATTGGATGTTGGTAAACGACAGGGTGGCGTTGGTCATGCCAGCCAGGCTTACGCCATTCGACTTCCATTGATAGCTCAGCGGCGGGGTGCCAAAGGCAACGACTGTGAAAGAAGCATTACCCCCAATGAGGTTTGTAAAATTAACAGGCTGTTGGAGGATTAACGGCACCTGCGGCAGGCATTTGCCGCCGGTGCCTGCATTGTAGATGGCCATAATTTCGTTGGAATACAGCGCGCGGTTGTAGATGGTCGCCTCGTCCATGATACCTTTGAAATAAAGGTTGCCGCCATCCATGCGCCGACCCAACAAGAGGATGGTATCGGTTTTTGGAGTGAATCCGGTGCCCAGGCTGTTGGTGAGGACCGCCGAGCCGTTGCGGTAAATTTTCCCGATGCCTGTGGTTTTATCAAAGGTCAAGGCCACATGCTGAAAAACCCCGGGCTGGAGTATCCCTGCCGGGCCGTTCATGGTGTGCGCAACTCCCGCGGTATCCACGATATTCGCATAGAGGGCTCCCGAACCCCCGACCGACATCCAGAAATGGACGCCAATCGAAGCTACACCGCCTCCGCGCCATTCGAACAGGGGTGCCTGCGAGGAAACAGACACAGGGTTGATCCAGGTTTCCAACGTAAAGCCCTGGTTGGCTCCGACGTTTAACGAGGAGGAAGCCGGCACGGAGATACTGGTGTCGGCGCCATTATAGTTAAATCCGAGGCCAACTTCGCCGTTAACATATCCCAGAGTGCCGAGGGCAGTGCCATTATTGGTTCCGACACTATCCAGCGTATTGCTTTCCGCTCTCCACCACGCAACCAGGCCGGGCGATGGAGAGATACACGGGGGAATTGGATTTACGGTCAAAACCGCGATGGAACTCGTGACCGACCCGTAAAGGTTCGTGATGAAAACTGAATAATTACCCCCGTTGGTCAATTGCACGTTAAATAATGCCAGGGAAGCGTTCGTTTGCCCGAATAGATTGGTTCCGTTGAAAAGCCATTGATAGATCAATGGCGAATCGCCGCTCGCGACCACCGAGAATGTCGCAATGCTTCCTATAAAGACAGTCAGGTTCGTCGGTTGAGTGGTGATGACCGGCGGATGGGTCAGCACGGTGAGCAACGCATTAGAGCTGGTTGCAGAACCGTACAAATTGGTGACGATGACAGCATAATTGCCAGCATTGGTGGTTTGCACATTTGCAAGAATCAGCGAGGCGTTCGTCGCTCCGGATAGGTTTGTTCCGTTCCAACTCCATTGATAAGCCAATGGCAATGTTCCGCTCACCCCGACTGCAAATGTTGCAGTATCACCGATGTTTATCGTTTGATTGGCCGGTTGATTAGTGATGAGCGGCGGATGGGTCAATACGGTGAGCAACGCATTAGAACTGGTTGCTGAACCATACAAATTGGTGACGGTGATGGAGTAATTGCCCGCATTGGTCAACTGGATGTTTGCCAGAACCAATGAATCACTGGTCGCTCCCGTCAAATTGGTTCCATTGAGACTCCATTGATAGCTCAAGGGCGATGTTCCACTGACGGAAACCGAGAAGTTCGTCGTATCACCAACACTGACTGTCCGGTCAGCCGGCTGACTGGTGATGATGGGGGGATAAGGGGTGAAACATTTACCCTCACTGCCCATATTGTAAATGGCCATGATTTCATTGGAAGTCAGCGCGCGAGTGTAGATACTCGGCTCGTCCATGATGCCTTGGTAAAATAAATCGCCGCCATCCATGCGCCGGCCCAACAAGAGGATGGTATCGGTTTTTGGAGTGAAGCCAGTGCCTAGGCTATTGGTGAGGACCGCCGAACCGTTATAGTAAATCTTCCCGATGCCTGTGGTTTTATCAAAGGTTAAGGCCACATGCTGAAACACCCCGGCCTGCAGGAGGTTAGGGGCGGTGGTCATGGTATGCGATCCCGCACTTCCGGTGTCTACAATGTTGGCGTAAAGTACGCCTGAACCCCCGACCGACATCCAGAAATGGACGCCAATCGAAGCTAAACCACCTCCACGCCATTCGAACAGGGGTGCCTGCGAGGAAACGGACACAGGGTTGATCCAGGTTTCCAACGTGAAGCCCTGGTTGGTTCCGACGTTTAACGAGGAGGAAGCCGGCACGGAGATACTGGTGTCGGCGCCATTATAGTTAAATCCGAGGCCAACTTCGCCGTTAACATACCCCAGAGTGCCGAGGGCAGTGCCATTATTGGTTCCGACACTATCCAGCGTATTGCTTTCCGCTCTCCACCACGCAACCAGGCCGGACGGCGGCGGCAGACAAGGTGGTGGCGGATTGACCGTCAGCAGGCCATTGGAACTGAGGGTTGAACCATAAATATTGGACACCGTCACTGAATAATTTCCAGCGTTGGTGAACTGAACGTTGAAGAGAGTCAGGCCGGCGTTGGTTGCGCCGGTGATGTTCGTTCCATTGAACTTCCATTGATAGAAAAATGGTTTATCGCCAAGTGCCGACACACTGAATTGCACCGTAGCGCCAACATAAACCGATTGGTTTTGGGGTTGGGTGATGATGAACGGCGCAGAGTTCGGCACGGATAACAAAGCATTGGTGCTGATGGCGATACCGGCGATATTACTGGCCACCATGCGATAAAATCCTGCGTTGGTCGTGCTAACCGTTGCGAGGGAGAGATTGGTGGTGGTGGAACCGGAGATACTGCCGCCATCCGCCAGGTTATTGCTGTTGAATTGCCATTGGAAATACAATGGCTGGCCACCTGTGGCTTGGGCAGCGAAGCCCACGTTGGCTCCATCGAGTGCGGTTTGGTTGGTGGGCTGCAGGGTGATTGACGGTGCTGCAATCAGAGTGAGGCTGAACTGCCGCCGTTGGGCAACACCATCGCTTAGATTTGTGAACTGGAGGGTCGCGCTATATGTGCCCAGGGCGAGATTGCTGGCGATGGAATTCAGGCCGACCGTCACGGTGGTTGCCGGGCCGCCCGGTGTCAGTGAGCCACCAGTGGGCGATGCGTTTAACCAAAGGGAGGTATTAACAAGCGTCCATGTGAGGGTATTGGTCCAGATGTTGGTGAGAGAAAAGTTTTCTGACACAACTGTGAATGGCCCGCCCACTCCACCTATCGAACTGAAACCGCTGGTCGGTGTGATGACCAATGGCTCTGGAATGGCGAGCGCATTGACGAGTTTTTGGCCGGCGGGAGTTCCCCAGCCCGTACACAAGTCGTAACCTGTCACGGCAAAAAACTTCGTGGGACTGGCTGAACTAGTGTTATCACCAGTCTTGATATCGTGGAACGTGGAAGCATAACTCGTAGACTTGCCAATGGCGGTCACCGCCGGGTTGATAAACCCCACAGCAGGCCAACCGCCCAGGGACGCCTGCTGGTTGATCAACGCGGTAAAACCGGCCCACAAGGGAGCTGCGGCGCTCGTGCCAACGATACTGTAATTGTTTCCGTTAGCGCGGACGTAAATATTATTGGCGGTCAATGCCACATCGGGAGTGTTGCGCCTGGTGGTGGAACCCTGGTTGGCTGTCATGCTGATATTGGTCTGATAGCTGGGAATGGAGTAGCTGGTGCTGACACCGCCGCCGCTACCGAGGCCGTTATGCAGATTCCACACGGTTTCGCTTGTCCACGACCCGCCCGCTCCGGTAGTGGACAGAGTGGTTCCTCCGACTTGCGTGATATAGGGAGTATCTCCCGGAAAATCAATCAAGCCGGTATAGGCATCATCATCACCCGAGGCATTAAAGAACGACTGTCCTTGCGCAGCCATTTGCATGAAAATCTGGTCGGTGGCGGCATTGGTTCCGCCGCCTTGGATGAACCAGGAACAACTCAACTGTTTCGCGCGATTGTCACTGACCATCCGGTTCAATATGTCTTCAAACGGGCTGGGATTGGGTGCGATATAAAGCAGCACTTTTGAAAGACCGGGCGCCATTGAAATGGACATTTGGATGTCCAGGGAGACTTCCACTTCACCGCCGGTGTGTGACGGAGCGCCGCTGGCGCCATCGATAAGGATATTTTCCAAAGGCACGTTGGGCAGCCCGGTCAGGCCTTCGTAATAGGTGATATCGCTGGCGGTATAGCCGTCAAATTGAAGCAGACCCACGGTTTGACCGGAGCCGGTCAATGTTGTGTCTGGTGCATACGCCGCGCGAAAATCATTTCCCATGTAGGTGCCGCCCTGCCCGGAACCGGAATTTGGCGCAATGGCTGTTTTGGCCGGCCCAATCTGTGTTGCGATCACTCGCGGTTTCGCCACGGCAAAATTGTCCAAGCCGCCGATACGGATCACTGGTGTGGCCAGCAACAATGATGGCGCTGTGTCCGGCGCATAGAATTTCCTGTTCTCCGTTGGGTGTTGATAGATGCCCATGGTGATGTTTAGTGCCCGTTCAATCTGCGGGACCGGGCCTTCAACGTCCACCAGGAGGCGGTTGGGGTGGGTGCGAGTGACGCGAAGGCCGTTGGCCTGGGCAAAAGCGATTACGGACTCATAATCTGCTTTCGTGGGTCCAAACTGTTCAGTGAATTGTTCCGGCGTCAAATAGTGACGGTAGTTGGGGCTCGCCGGATCGGAAATCCCTCGCAGCAAATTGATAAGAGCCTCACGGTTGCGCAGCGGAAGGCTGATGGCCAGGTTCAAATGGTTGCTCGCCGCCAATCGTTCCATCCGATGCAACCCAAGCGCTATTGCGGGGTTGTGGATGGACAAACGTTGTAATTCCGCTCCACTGGCCAGAGTCATCGGGAGTAAAAGCATCAGCCAGCGAAGAACGCTCAGGCCGCGGTAAAGTTGGAAGAAGACCCTTGAAACATTAAAGTTCATAGATTCGCCCTCTGAGGAGGTGTAAATTTCTCCCATTTTCCGGCCATAAAGTCAACTAAAAGAGGGGATAGCAGTTGGACAGCATTTCCGGGCATTGGTACGCAAACCTGCCAACCACATTTTTCCACTCGTCACTTGTCGCATCTAGTTGCTAATGTCACGCATGGCCCAAAAGGCGTCTCCTGATTCAAAAGCATCGCGTGGTTTTGGCGATATCGTAGGGATTGTGCTCCTGGCAACCGCATTGCTGTTGCTGGTGGCGCTGCTTTCGTTCGACCGTTATGACGTTGCGTTCGTAAAGAACCCGCCGAATCATCCGATGCACAACCTCATCGGGATCATCGGGGCGTACGTGGGTTATTTCTTTTTCTTTATCCTGGGTTTCGCCGCGTATCCGCTGCCGTTCATCCTGTTGGTGTTTGGTTTGAGCTGTGTGCCCGGTTTGTTGCAATGGCTGGGCATGGCGCGGTTTGCGGAGGCGATGAGTCATTTCCAGACACGCTGGAAATGGCACCTGTTCTGGGCGTTCATGTTTTTCCTCTCCTTGTGCGGGCTGCTTTACATCATGGGGGGCGCGGGCTGGTTCGGGAGGACGCACGAAAAGATCGCTTCGCAAAGTGCCGGGGGCTGGTTTGGCTATTTTACATATGAATATATCTTTTGGATGATGGGCCGGTTCGGCTCGGTCATCGTTTACGCCACGCTGTATCTGATCAGCCTGTTGTTCCTTACCAATTTCCAACTGAGCGGATGGATCGGGATGTTGCTGGGTAAAAAGCCCGAGGAAAAAATTGTGACAGATGAAAACGTGCTGGAACGCCGCGCATTCGAATTGGCACGAAAGAAAAAGGAATTGGAACAGCAGATCGCGCGCACGACTCCCGAACCTGCTGCCGCGCGTACAAATTCCGGCATGGGTGCAGACATGAAGCCGGTTCCCACGCCGACCGTACGGGACCTGAGTGTGCCACAGGTCAAACCGACTCGCGCGAAAAAGCCCGTTGTCGAGCCGCCCAAGGAAGTCCTGCCGCCGGACGAAGGCGAAGTGATTCCGGCCAAGGAATTGGCCGCCGCCAAGACCGCGGACATTCTGGGTGATAAATCGGAGTTGCCGGCGAAGCCGGTCGAATCCAAGCCGGAGTCAAAAACTGAAACAAAGCCGGAAGAGGCCGGGGTAGAAAAATCCGGGACCAAACCGGATGCCGAAAAACCAGCGGAAGGCCTTCCTGAGCCGGAAATCAAAATCTCCGGCCTCACACCGGCGAAGCCAAAGCCGGTGCGCAAGAAACCCATCTCGGTGGCGTCCACACCCCTCATCGGCAATTATCAATTGCCCCCGATGGATTTTCTCCAGATGCCGGATATGACGGTGAAGCCGACGGAGTCCAAGGAGGAATTGATGGCCAACGCGCGACTCATGCAGCAGACGCTCGCGCAATTTGATATCGAGGTGCAGCTCGGCGACATCACCAAGGGCCCGACCATCACGCGCTATGAGTTGCATCCTGCGCCGGGCGTGAAGCTGGAAAAGATCACTGCGCTCTCCAACAACATCGCCGCCGTGCTCAAGGCGGAACGCATCAACATCCTCGCGCCGGTGCCGGGCAAAAGCTCGGTGGGCATCGAAGTGCCCAACCTCGTGAAGACGAAGGTCATCATGCGTGACCTGCTGGAATCCGACGAATGGCGCAACACCAAGGCGCGCATCCCGCTAGCGCTCGGCAAGGACGTGTACGGTCATCCCATCATCGCGGACCTCGGCGACATGCCGCACCTGCTGATCGCGGGCAGCACGGGTTCGGGAAAATCGGTCTGCATCAATGCCATCATCGCGTCGTTGCTCTATCGATTTTCGCCGGACCAGATGCGCTTCGTGATGATCGATCCCAAGGTCGTCGAGTTGCAGCAATACAACGCACTGCCGCACCTGGTGGTGCCGGTGGTGACCGATCCGAAGAAAGTGCTGCTCGCCTTGCGCTGGGTGGTCAACGAGATGGAGAAGCGGTACCAGATCTTTGCGCGGGTCGGCGTGCGGAACATCAAATCGTTCAACGAACGACCGAAGAACAAGCCCATTCCGAGTGCCGAGCCCGAATTGCCGCTCATGGCCAAAAAGGAAAAAGTCGAGCCGGGCGCCGAGGGTTTCGCCGTGGAAGTGGACGAGCAGATCGTAGTGCCGCGCGAGGAAGACATCGTCATTCCTGAAAAGCTGAGTTACATCGTGGTCATCATCGACGAGCTGGCGGACCTGATGTTGGTGGCGCCAGCGGATGTGGAAATGGCCATTGCGCGCATCACGCAGATGGCACGGGCGGCGGGCATCCATTGTATCGTGGCCACGCAACGGCCCAGCGTGGACGTCATCACGGGCGTCATCAAATCGAACATCCCGGCGCGCATCGCATTCCAGGTCGCGGCGGCGGTGGATTCGCGAACGATTTTGGACGGGCAGGGCGCGAATAAATTGCTCGGCAAGGGCGACATGCTTTACCTGCCGCCGGGCTCGGCGAAATTGATCCGGGCTCAGGGCGCGCTCATCACCGACCAGGAGATCCAAAGCATTGTGGACTTTATTGCGAAGCAGGGTAAGCCCAGCTACGAAATGGAGATCCACCGACAGCTTTCCAAACCGGCGAACAGCTTCGGTGACGAGAGCGGTATTGATGAGGACGAGGAAATCATCCAACAATGCATCGAAGTCATCCGTAGCGAACAAAAAGCCAGTGTATCGCTGCTGCAACGGCGTTTGCGCCTGGGCTACACCCGCGCCGCGCGCATCATGGATGAACTGGAGAACCGCGGCATTGTTGGGCCGAGCAAGGGCGCTGAGCCGCGGGATATTCTCATCGATTTGGATGGCGGTGGTGCGGATGGGGCGGGGCAATAAGCCAAAGAACCGGGCAACATAACCTGCCTTACCCGGTTCGAAAAAGTGTCACCTTTTGTAATCGGCGGACATTTTATAGATGATACGATTCGGGCGTAACGAATCGCGGTAATTGTTGTCTATAGGTGTGTAAACCAGATCAAACCATGAAAAACTTTCTTATTGGCCTGTTGCTGCTGACCACGGTGGGTTTTGCAGCGCTATATGTGCACCAGAGCGACAGCACGCGCAAAGCCGAGGCGGACCTCGCCCGGTTGACGCGCGATGCGGCCGACCTGCAAAGCCGGTTGAGCCAGCAGGAACAGCGCGCCAGCGGTTTGCGCGAGCGGTTGGATGCGGGTCGGGCCGAAGCGATGGCGCCGACATCTACTGTGGCCACGCTCGAGGAGGTGCCGACCAACCCGCCGGCAACGAGCACGGGAACGAATGACACCAGGAGCGCGCTGGCAGCGATGTTCAAGAGCCCGGAGATGCGCGACATGATCAAAACCCAGCAAAAAACGATGATGGGGGTGATGGTGGACAAGAACTTCAAAGACCTGTTTGCCTCGCTGAATCTTTCACCGGAGCAGGCGGCGACGTTAAAGGACTTGATCACGAAAAAAATGTTGGTGGATGCGGATATGGGGATGCAGATGATCGGGGGCGACCTGGATGCCGCGAAACGGGCGGAATTGACGGAACAGGCCAAGGCGGACAAGGCGGCGGTGGATGAGGAGATCAAAAACTTTCTCGGTGGCGGCGATCCCTATACGCAGTACCAAAGCTACGAAAAGACGATGCCCGAACGCATGGCGCTGGGACAATTCCAGGACCAGTTGGCCGGCGGCACATCCGCGCTGACCCCGGCGCAGGAGCAGCAGATGTTGCAGGCGATGAGCGACGAGCGGAGCGCCTTCAAATTCACGACCGATTACAGCGACCAGTCGAAATTTGACGGGGATTTTGCGAGCGCTTTCAACGAGGACAAAATGAACCAATTTTTTCAGGAGATGGGCCAACTGGACCAGCAGTATTTGTCGCGCGCGCAGAACATCTTATCGGCCGACCAACTGGCGGCGTACCAGAAATTTCTCGTCAACCAGCAGGCGATGCAAAAGGCAGCGATGAAAATGGCCGCTTCCATGTTCGCGCCCCAGCCGGCGAAGTGAGGCGTTAGAGCATTTTCAAAAATGTGGTAGCCATTCGGGATGGATTGATCAGGAGAGCGGTCTTTTTGGGTTTTGGCTTCGTTTCGGCTCAGTCACAGGGTTTTTCAAACCTGCGCCTTCGCCAAAGCCTCGCCAAAGCCCAAAAATTGATTCGCTCGCGCCCGCTCGCTCAGCCCTGGAGGGCCTTCGTCCCGCAGACGGGACGAATTCTTTTCGCCGCTTCCCAAGCGGCTCAAATCTCGCTCCGAATGGCTACAGTTTTTCTTCAAGCGCTCTAGCCGGAAAGCAATTCGCCCCAGGGTGAGAACGGGGGAATATTTTCGCACAGGACTTTGGCGGCGACCAAAAGCGGCACGGCCAGCAAGGCGCCGAGGACACCCCACAACCACACAAAGAAAATCAGCGTGATAAAGATGATCACGGGATTGAGTGTGAAGCGCCTGCCGAGGATGAACGGGGTGACGAGGTTGGCTTCGGTAAGATGAATCGCGAGATAGATCGCGGCCGGCAGCAGGCCCTGGCCGATGGAATCAAATGCTAATAGACCAGTGACGGCCACTGCGCTGATGCCGATGATCGGTCCGAGGTAGGGGATGAAATTCACGACGGCCGCCACCCCGCCCCACATGGCGGCGCCGGGCATTCCCGCCAGGTGCAGGCCGAGGCCGACCAGGAGGCCGAAGCAGATATTGATGACCGTCACGGAAAACAAATAGCGGGAGATGCTGTGCTGGATCTCGTGGCTGATCTCCACAGCCTGCTTTTTGTTATGCAGCGTTGGCAAAACGTGGACGAGCTTGTTCAGAAAAAGATCGCCGCTGGCGAGCAGTAAAAATATCAGGGCAATGGTTTCTCCCACACCGGCCAGGACCGTCCAGGTCCAGTTGAATAATGAATTGGCCACATGATTGTCGGCGATGGTCACGGAGGTGGGCTCCTTCGTCTTGGTAGGCTCGCCGAGATTTCCCATGGACGAGGCGACGGCGCTCAAGTGCGCGGCGGGCTGGAGAATTTTTTGAAATTTTTCCTTCAGTTTCGGCAAATTCTCCGGCGCGGACTGGATCCAGACGGCGGCGGGTTTTCCTAAAGTGATGACGCTGAATCCGACCACGCCTGCGAAAATAGCGAGCACGATGAAGGCGGCGACCGGCGCGGGCACATGGAGCTTCCCGAGCCATTGGACCGGCTGCTTCAAGAGCAGCGAGGCGACCCAGGCGATGACGATGGGCAGGATGACGATGCGGGCGAAGTAACAAATGGCCAGCACGATGCCGAAAATGATGATGACCCGGGTGGTGTGCGAAAGCATCCGTTCGCCCCATGCGGAATCGGCGGGCGCTGGGCTGGACGTCGCTATGGCATCGGTCTCTACATCATGTGGCCTGACGAGGCCAGGTGCGGAAATGTTTTCAGCGGCCGATTTCATGGCAACTGTCATGGGGCGCTGTCGTCGTCGCCGTGCGGGATATATTTCCGCCAGCCATGTTTGTCGGCGGCGGTCTGTTTGCGTTTCTCGAAATCGAATTGAAACAAGAGGCCAATGCTGCTCGCGCCTTCGTCCCCATGGCGCAGGGCGTTGAAGCCGTAGCCGTATCGCAAGACGACCCGACAAATCTGACTTTTGGGCGCGAACTCAATGCCACAGCCGGCGCCGCTCTGCCAATCCTCACGCTGCTCGAAGCCCGGGAGATAATCAAGTTTGGCAGCGGCACCTTCGAAACGAAGCTTCCAACGCTGGTCCGGGTCCAGCGGGATGGAATAGGCGGCGTAGAGGTGGATGAATTTTCTGGCGGTCAGTTCTTCGTAATAATAGCCGGGAATGATCAGCGGAAACTCGGCGCTCAAAGGCAATACGCCACCGAGCCGCCATGCCGAAAAACGATCGGCATCATCCGAGCCACCCACAGTGACGGCGACGGATAACTGATGCCCGATGTTCGTCCAGGCGTAGTTCAATCCGGCATAGGCCCAATAAAGATTCACGGTGGGGTTCACCTTGCGGTCGTTGTTGAACCCATAAGCGCCGTCGTCCAACCGCCATTGCCGCTCGAACCACATGGAGAATTCAAAACCGAGGTCCGGATACAGGAGCGGTTCCTTGCCGGCGACGCGCAGACCGCTGCGCACGTACATGGTAGTGCGGTCGGAGGGCAGGTTAAAATTGGGTGCGGTATTATCCTTGGAATAGGTGGAATAACGGACGCCTCCGCTTTCCACGAGATTAATGGGAATGAGCATTCCCGGATTGAGCAATTGGTAAACGTTCAGCGATGCGCCGCCGCCATGGCCATCAAAACTTTCCTTCTCTTTATAATGGCCCTGGCGAACCTCGTAATAATTATCCGCGAACCCGCCGCCGAAGATGCCGATGCCCACATCCGTGGTGGGCGAGAGGAGATGGCGAAAGCCGATCTCGGAATCGAGATATGCGGGAGCGATGGCGAGCCTCAAGGCCATGTTGGTGTTGATGAAAGAAGGGTTGTTGTAATAATAGTATGCGTAAAGCGCTTGTGGCCCCTTGCCGACGATGGGCTGGTCGTAGCCCAGTTCGAGCAGGTTGCGGCGCATCGGGTCAATCTGCCCGATGCATTGGGATACGGTGAACACCGTCACGACCACCAAAAGCGCGATTCGTTTTTCCATAGACCCTTTTGTTGTCCCTTTTCATAATCAGGATTTGGACCGAAACGCCAGCCATAATGATGTGCCAAAGCGCACCCCCCGGACGATAGTGGAAAGCCAGGATGGTTTGGCCGGCGCGGGTTCTTCGGCAGCGCCGTTGCTTTCGGGTGCGAATGAAGTAAAAAATGAGGAGGCGACCGAGGCGGCGGATTGCAGTTGCCCGCTCACGTTGCGTAATTCATCGGCCAGGAGGGCAACCTCGTGGCACAAATGCGCCCGGTTCAATTCGCTTTCCATCACGAGGATCCGTTTCCGGGTCTCCAGCGAGGTCACATCAGGTTCTTGCCCAGACATTCACGATCCTTTCGGAGTTCCGCGAGCGTGAAGGGCAGAGTCTGCCAATCGCGCTGGAGTTGTTTCAGTTTGGCATAAAATCCCAGGGCCAGCATCGCATATAAGGCGGTCACGCAGGCGAGGGCCGCTACAGGCGAATGCTGCCAGAGGAGCACGACGATGAGCGCGGTGAGTGCAAAGCCCGCCAGGACGCCGAACGCGGCCATGGCGAGCGTAAGCCAGATCGCCCGGAGGAATCGTTCGCGTTCCTCCTGCAATTCGACCATCAGCAATTCAAAACGGTTCTCGCCGATGTTCAGCAGGTGCTGCGCGATCCGTTTGGAAGTGACCGCCACCTCCGAAAAACTGGAGGACGGAGCTTCCATGGCTCAATGGTTGTTGCGGCGCGTGGAGAGCAGGTAGCCCAAAACCGCGCCCACGCCGAAGGCGATGCCCACGGCCTGATAGGGATGACTGCGCACGCGTTCATCCACGGCCTTGGCGCTTTCCACGGTTTTATCGCGCACAGCGGTGATGGCGTCTTTGCCGCGTTCGAGGGCCGAGGCGAGGCGTTTCCGGGCCTCGACGACTTTTTCTTCCGCCACATGGGCCGTGGCGCTCATCAACGATTTTGCGTCTTCCGCCAATGTCTTCAACTCTTCAGCTACATCTTCAGCATGCACATTTTTTTTCATATCATTTTTCCCTTGTTTTGGATTTTTAACTGACCGGACGGCCCTGGATCAATCGCACTAGAATCACCACAATGGCCACGACAAGCAGGATGTGGATGAATCCGCCCAGCGTGTAGGAGGACACCATCCCCAATAGCCACAGAATGACAAGTACGAGTGCGAGCGTGTACAACATATTCCTGAACAGGCTTTAGCTTGCTCTGTGCCGAATATAAAAAGTGCGGTTTTACGGGATTTTTTGAGGGGGCGACGGCGGACATCTTGCACGATGCGGAAAACATCGTGCAATTTGCGTTACCTCCCGTGAAAAACTTATCAACCACGCCTGAACAGCAGGTGAGATTTAAATCAATCCGTGTCAGTGATGGTGGTGGAAGCCGCCGCCATCGTGAAAATAGAAGTTCACGCCGGGGCCATAGAACCACGGGCCATAGTAGTAAGGATAGGGGTCATAGTAGTAGTAAGGATGTTCCACATAGACGGCCGGTGGCTGCGTATTGGCCTGTGGCTGGTTCATATCGAAATACAGATGGCGCGGCACGCCGTCTTCATAGGTTCCGTGACGGCCGGTCCCGAAATATTTCACCTGCATGTATTGATTCGTCGTCACTGGATAGGCCTTGACGATGTAATAATAGGAGCCGAAATCATGGAACGTGCCGTCCTTATCGCCAAAAATCTTCAGGTTTAGGGGTGTACCACCCAGCATTTCTCCGTTCACCTCGATTTTGGCACCCGGGTCGGATGCTTCGATGAGGCAGGAATAGGCAATCGTCCCATGCGGCCCGCGTTCCACATTCGGGTCGGGAGGAGTGCTCTTGCAACCCGCCAAAACCGCCGCCGCCATCCCAAACAAAACCAGTACTTTCGTTTTCATACGCATAAAACATCGTTCTTACCGCGAAATTCTCAACCTGGAAATTTTGATATTATTTCGTTGGTTTCTGCATCCTTTGCGCGCGTCTTGCTTTCTTTGGTTAAAAAGTTTCACTTTAATTTACTTAAATTCACCTAAAACCGCTTTAATCCTATCGGCTTCGTGATTCATTGAGCATCCTTAATTCGCGCAGGTTTAGGCATGGGCGGCAGTGGAAGAAGGGTTAACCGCCCGTTTCGTAGCGGCTGACCGGCAGAGCGCCGGGCTTCTGCCTTCCGACTTCTAGCTTCTACATTCATTGTCATTCCCCTTTTTACCACACCTCTGCCAACTTGTAATCGCGACCGTCGCGAAGTCATGCACATTTTTTAAATGGATAAAATCACACTTAACACTTCACCGACAACATCTTGCGCAGACCATCTTTAGTAAGGCCGTAAAACGTGCATCACTTTTTTTGTTGAGTCCCGCAAATTGGTCCCAAATCCCAATTCATCGAGTTCGCGAAGTCAGTTGGCTTTTTAACAATTAAAATCTCCACAAAACCCTCCTGGGCGACGGCTCGGACTTGAAGAGAACTAATAAATGAACGGCCGGCGGATGGCCTAGGCTTTTAGCTTCCGCTCCAGAATCTCTCCGACCACAGCTGGGTTCGCCTTGCCTTTGCTGAGTTTCATCACCTGGCCCTTGAGTGCGTTAAGTGCGGCAGCTTTGCCGGCCTTGTAATCGGCCACGGATTTTGGATTCGTCGCGATGGCCTCATCGCAGAATTGGTCCAATGCGCCGGTGTCGCTCACCTGCGCCAGTCCCTTTTCCTGCACGATGGCGGTTGGGGCCTTGCCGGTGTCGAACATCTCCGCAAACACCTGCTGCGCGGCAGAACTGCTGATGGTTTTATTTTCCACGAGACCAATGAGTTCCAGCAACCCGGTCGATTTAAATTTCAGGTCTGCCAGCGCGAGCAATTTCACATCAGCCGCTTCAATTCCCATGGCCGTTTGTTCGGCCACGGCCTTCTGATTGGCCTCGGCGAGTTTCGCCTGCAGATTGTTGATGACCCAATTCGCCACGGCCTTGGGGTTCTTCGCCTGCTTGGCGAGGCCTTCGAAATAGCCCCCTAATTCCACGTTGCTCTTGAAGACCTCGGCATCGCCCGCCGGTATGCCGTAATCCCGCACGAAACGGGTTTTGCGGACGAGCGGCAATTCAATGACCCGTTTGGAAACCTCTGCCAGCCACGGCTCGGTCGGTTCCAGCGGCATCAGGTCAGGGTCGGGGAAATAACGATAATCGTGTGCATGTTCCTTCGTGCGCATCTCTTCGGTGATTTCCGCCACGTCATCCCAGCGGCGCGTGGATTGGATGAGCTTGCCGCCTTTCTTGACGATATCTATCTGGCGGGGAATCTCGTATTCCAGTGCGCGGCGCACGCCGGAAAAACTGTTCATGTTCTTGATCTCGATCTTCGCGCCGAGTTCCTTCGTGCCCACGGGACGCACGCTCACGTTCACATCGCAGCGCACCTGGCCCTTTTCCATGTCGCAATCGCTGATGCCGCCCTGGATCAGGATCTCTTTGAGCGCATTGAGGTATTCATAGGCCATGTCGGCGCTGGTGATGTCCGGTTCGGAAACGATTTCCATCAGCGGCACGCCCGCGCGGTTGAAATCCAACCCGCTGTTGCGCTCAAAATGAAAACTCTTGCCCACGTCTTCCTCCAGGTGTGCCCGCGTGATACGCACCCGCGCGAGGCCATCGCTAAATTCAAATTCCACGTAGCCATTCGCCGTGGACGGTTTGTCGTATTGGGTTATCTGGTAATTCTTCGGCATGTCCGGATAGAAATAACTCTTCCGGTCAAATTTCGCGAAAGGCGGGATTTCGCAATTCAGCAAATAACCAGTGAGCACCGTTAGTCGCAGCGCCTCGTCATTGGGCACCGGCAACACACCGGGGAGTCCGAGACAAACGGGACAGACGTTGGTGTTCGGATCCGCACCATAACCATTGGCGCAGCCGCACCACATCTTGGACTTCGTCTTGAGCTGGACATGTGTCTCCAGGCCGATGACTGCTTCGTATTCCATAACGCGAGGAGATTCTAATCAGGAAGGGCCATGGTTGGACACGAATTTTTCGACTGCCATGGCCTCCTGGTCCAAGACCTTCGTGGTGGCCCGTTCCGTGGAGCAAGCGAGGGCGGGGGTTTTGCAAAAAATGTTTACAGTTCCTTAATAATCGTGCCGATGTTCCTATTGCAACTTTTTAAATAACTTATGAAGTCGAATTGGGAAATTGGCCGGCTCCTTCTGATTGTGGGCCTGTTTTTTGCCGTCTTGATCATCCTGGCCACGTCGCCCGGCGCGGGGTTCACCTATGAGGGAACGCCTGGCGTGAAACCGGCCACGGCTGGCGCCGACCGGTCGGCAACTACGATTGGCCCATCGGGTATCCCGGTTCTTGCGCGCGAGAATACACCTGCCGGATCTATTAATCGTTCTCGAGGCGTTGCCAATCCCAACCAGACGGTAGCAGCGACCAATTCCATTGGCAGCGTTGCATTGATTATGCCCGGCAGCCGGAACTTGAAAATAAATCTGGATGCCGTGGATGCGCGGGAAATTTTGGACAAGGTCGCGGCGCTGCCGATGACGACCTGGAAGTACCGGGGCCAGGAAAGAATGGTCCGGCACCTGGGACCGATCAGCGAAAATTTCAAGGCGGCCTTTCAACTGGGCGAGACGGACTCAGACATTGCTTTGGTGGATGAGTCGGGCGTGGCCTTGGCGGCCATCCAGGGTCTGAATGAAAAAGTGGAGTTGCAGGCGGCTCAATTGAAAGAACGGGACGCCCGGATCAAATTGTTGGAAAAACGATTGGACAATCTCGAAAAGCTGATGGTCCCCGTCGCGCAGCGCTGAACCGTATTTCTTTGATTTGGCTTCATTACGCATTAGAAAGTCCTTTCCATTCTCTCTGGAGGTTCCGCCGCGATGAATTTTGAGGGAGTTCGGGAATAAGCGCCACCAACTGCAAACTGCACGTAAATCTTTGGTACGCTTCGCAATTTGCGGTGAATAAGCATTTCCCGACCTCGAGATGAGTCGGGTTTTCATCGAAATTCCCCCCCTTTACCCAATGGCACGCGCAAAGCTTATTAGCATTCGAGGCGGTTAAAAGCTCGTCGAACAAAAGAAAATACCTGTAACAACGGAGCGATTTAACCGCCTCATTAATTTTAAACTGGAGGATTTATGACTGATACGCTAAATGGAAAAAAGGTGGCCATCTTGGTGGCCGAAGGATTTGAACAAGTGGAAATGACTGCCCCGCGCAACGCTCTCAAAGCGGCTGGCGCAAAAACCACGATCATTTCGCCCGAAGCAAATGAGGTCAAAGGGTGGAACCATCATGAGCCTGCGGATACATTCAAAGTGGATGTGAAGTTGGAGGATGCCGACGCGGAGGATTACGACGCCATCCTATTGCCCGGCGGTGTGATGAATCCGGATACGCTGCGCAAACTTCCGGGCGCAGTAGAGTTTGTCCGCGCATTTTTTGAAGAAGGCAAGCCCGTTGCCGCCATCTGTCACGGGCCGCAGGTCTTGATCGAGGCGGATGTGGTTCGCGGGCGCACCATGACCTCGTATCCGTCCATCAAGACGGATCTCGTCAACGCTGGCGCGCATTGGGTCGACGAAAAAGTGGTGGTGGACCAAGGCCTCGTCACCAGCCGTTCGCCCGACGACCTCCCCTATTTCAACGAAAAGATGGTGGAAGAATTTGGTGAAGGCGTTCATGCCGGCCAACACGCATGACGCTTAATGACGCCATCCCGCCTGCCGCGCGCCAATCCTGGAAAAGGGAAATCACTACCGGCCTTACCTCTTCTGCACTCTGGGTAAAACATTTGAGCACCAGTGCACACGCGGACCCGTCCGCGGGAGGAATGCCCGAACCAGTGGGCGATTTGCCCCCACCTGATAATCTGGCTGGAAAAGGGGAAGTTCCGCGCCGGAGATTTGGAAAGTCCGACGCAGTTGTCTCGGCCCTCGCGCTCGGGGGTTATACCTTTGCCACGGCGAAAACAAAAACCGAATCCATCCGTATCGTCCATGAAGCGGTGGATAACGGCATCACGTTCATGGACAATGCGTGGGATTACAACGAGGGTCGCAGCGAGAAACTGATGGGAGAAGCCTTGAAAGGCCGCCGGGACAAGGTCTTTCTGATGACGAAAGTCTGTTCTCATGGTCGTGACAAAAAGGTCGCGCTCAAACAACTGGAAGATTCCCTGCGCCGGTTGAAGACGGACCATCTCGATTTGTGGCAGATTCACGAGGTCGTTTATGAGAACGACCCGGACCTGCATTTTTCTCCCGGCGGCGCGGGGGAGGCCTTGCTAAAGGCACGTGAACAGGGAAAAGTCCGCTTTATCGGTTTTACCGGCCACAAAACGCCCGCCATCCACAAGCGGATGTTGGCCCACGACTTTCCCTTTGATTCCGTTCAGATGCCCTTATCAGGTTTCGACGCCAACTTCCGGAGCTTTGAACGTGAAATTTTGCCCATCTTGATCCAGCGTGGCATCGCGCCCATCGGCATGAAATCCATGAACGGAACGGCGGAAGCCATCAAGCAAAAGATTATCACGGCGGCGGATGCGCTGCGTTATGCGATGAGCCTTCCGGTCACTACGACAGTGAGCGGCATGGATTCGCTTGCCGTTTTGCGCAAGAACCTTAATGTGGCAAAGAGTTTTATCCCGATGACCGCCGAGGAAAAACAGGCGTATCGGAATAAATGCGCGCCCTTTGCCGGTGACGGCCGTTTCGAATGGTACAAGGTCAGCATCTATTTCGACGGCGCGGAAGGCCGCAAACAACATCATTTCCCATCGGAAGAAAAGGTGGCCGCGTAAAGGAGTGAATCATGAGAGCGATCTGGAAAGGTTCCATCAACTTCGGGTTGGTTTCGATCCCCGTTGCGCTTTATCCGGCGACGCGGCGTGAGGAATTGAAGTTCCGCCTGCTGCGCGCCTCCGACCTCAGCCCGGTGGATTATAAACGTGTCGCGGAAGCCGACGGCAAAGAAGTTCCCTGGGACCAGATCGTCAAGGGTTACGAATACGAAAAGGGAAGATACGTGGTCATCAAGGACGAGGATTTTAAGCGCGTGGACCTCGAGGCGACCCAGACCGTGGACATCATGAATTTTGTCCAGCTCGACGAAATCAACCCCGTCCTCTTCCACAAACCGTACTATATGGAAGCCGAGAAAGGCGGCGACAAGGCTTACGTTTTGTTGCGCGATGCGTTAGCTGATTCCGGGAAGATTGGCATCGCCAAGGTCGTCATCAAGACGCGCCAACATCTCGCGGCGATCAAACCACAAAAACGCGGTTTGATGCTGGAGCTGATGCATTTTCCGGAAGAACTGGTGGATATCACCGAGTATCGCGCTCCGGCCGAAAAACCCGCGAGCAAGGCGGAGATGAACATGGCGAAGCAGTTGATCGCCAGCATGTCCGCCAAATGGCAGCCAGAGCAATATCACGACGACTTTCACAAGGCGCTGGAAAAGATTGTCGAGGAAAAAGTCGCGCATGGGGGGAAGATGCCGGCTGCTTCACACAAGAAAGCTAAACCGTCCAACGTCATCGACCTGGTGTCCGTGTTGCAACAGAGCATCAAAGAAACGCAGGGCAAATCGCACCCAGCCAAAACCACGAGTCGCCGTGGCCACAAAAAGGCTGCGTGACACCCTATGTCTCTCAAAGAATATGTCCGCAAGCGTGACTTCAAGAAGACCGCTGAGCCGCGCGGCGCCGTAGGCGATAACGGTGCGCATCGGTTCGTCATCCAAAAGCATGCCGCCTCGCGTTTGCACTATGATTTCCGGTTGGAGGTGGATGGTGTGCTTAAATCCTGGGCCGTGCCCAAGGGCGTTCCGTTCACGAAAGGCGAGCGCCGCCTTGCGGTGCATGTTGAAGATCATCCCGTCTCCTACATTGATTTCGAAGGCACCATTCCCAAAGGCCAGTATGGCGGGGGCACCGTGATGGTCTGGGACCGCGGCATATTTTCGACCAATTCGCCTTCGCCGGCTAAAGAACTCGCCGGCGGCAAACTTCATTTCACTCTCAACGGAAAAAAACTCCATGGTGATTGGTATCTGGTCCAGTTGCGCGGCAGCGACCAATGGCTGTTGATCAAAGGCGGGGAGGACCTGAAACCGGTCTCCAAAAAATCCGACGATACGTCGGCGCTCTCCGGAAAATCCATGAAACAACTCTCCCAGAGCGGCGCTCTCTGGGAATCCAAACCGCGCAATAATGGTCATTCCAGTAACGGCCATTCCTTCGCTGCGCGGTTGCAGAAGAAAATTGCAGGGCACAAACCCCCGTTGAAATTCGTGGAGCCGATGAAGGCAAAACTGGTCGATTCACCGCCCAAAGGAGATTGGATCTATGAGATCAAATTCGACGGGTTTCGAGCGCTGGCATTGAAAGATGGGGAGCGCGTGCGACTTCTATCACGCAATGATAAGGATTTTAACGCCAAGTTTCCCGAGGTGGCGGATTCGGTCGCCAGGTTGAAAGCCAAAGACGTGATTCTCGATGGCGAAATTGTCGCTCTGGATACCAAGGGCCGGTCGTCTTTCCAATTGCTTCAGGCGTACGAATTGGGCGAGGAACGGCCGCCCATCTTTTTTTACGTCTTCGATCTGTTGCGATTGAATGGCGAAGACCTGCGTGCGCGCCCGTTGCAGGAACGCAAAATGCAACTGAATGAACTTTTAAAGAAGCCGCCCGGCGTCCTCCGCTATTCTGCGTCGCTCGGCGAGAATGCTGAAAAACTTCTCGCCAAGGCACGCAGTATCGGCCTGGAAGGGCTGATCGGCAAGCGCACTGATTCTAGCTATGAGACTGGCCGCCGCAGCGGCGCCTGGATAAAACTCAAACTTCATCAGGAACAGGAATTTGTCATCGGCGGGTACACCAATCCGGAGGGCGCTCGCAAGCATTTCGGCGCATTGCTCATCGGTTTTTACGCGAACAAACAATTGAAGTTTTGCGGCAAGGTCGGCACCGGGTTCAACGCCGCTTTATTGAAAAGCCTGTATACCAGGTTCAAAACACTCGCGCAGGACGAATGCCCGTTCGTGAATCTGCCGGAGCAGCGGGCAGGGCGGTATGGTGCGGGTGTGACCAAGGCAGAGATGGGTCGCTGTCATTGGCTTGTCCCGAAACTTGTTTGCCAGGTCAAATTCTCCGAATGGACGCGTGATGAGAAATTGCGACAGCCGGTCTTCCTCGGTTTGCGCGAAGACAAGGCTGCGACAGAAGTTGTCCGTGAGCGACCGGCGAAGAATGCTTGAAGTGTTATGGCCATCAACTCACAACTCACGGTCGACGGAATAAAGGTTGATGTCACCAAACTGGATAAGGTTCTGTATCCCAAAGTCGGATTCACCAAGGGGCAGGTGATCGATTATTATGTCCGTATCTCACCGGCCCTCTTGCCACATCTGAAGAACAAGCCCATCACGCTCAAACGGTACCCCGACGGCGTGGAGGGATTTTTCTTTTACGAGAAACAATGTCCGTCCTATCGCCCGGCGTGGGTCCAAACAGCCAAAGTTCCCCGCACGGAAGGTGGCGAGATCAACTACTGCGTGATGAACGACCTGCCCGCACTCGTCTGGGCGGCGAACCTCGCCGACCTGGAGCTGCACACTTTTTTACATCGCGCGCCGAAGATCACGCAACCGACGGCGCTGGCATTCGACCTTGATCCCGGTGCACCTGCCGACATCATTGCATGTTGTGAGGTCGCGCTGCAGTTGAGAAAAATCTTCGACGGTCTGGGCTTGAAAAGTTTTCCAAAAACATCCGGTTCGAAGGGATTGCAGGTCTATATCCCGTTGAACACCACCATCACGTATGAAAAAACAAAACCTTTCGCCCATGCTCTTGCGGAACGGTTGGAGAGACAATTTCCCCAAACCGTCGTCTCCAAGATGCAGAAAGTTCTCCGCAAGGGAAAGGTCCTTGTGGATTGGAGCCAAAATGATGAGCACAAAACCACAGTGAACGTCTATTCGCTCCGCGCCAAAGAGCACCCGACGGTCTCAACGCCAGTCACGTGGGAAGAAGTGGAAGCCGCGCGAAAAAAGAAAACCCCCAAACTGCTCAACTTTGAAACCGAGGATGTCCTCAGACGTGTGAAAAAGCACGGCGACCTCTTTGCGCCCGTGCTGACGTTGAAACAAAAGCTTCCTGCCATTAGCGCCCTGGAATCCTAAACAATCTTGATCTTCGCAATGTCTTTGATCGGCTTTGGCCATTTCAATTTCAATTTGTCCAGCGCGTCCACCACGGTCTGCGCAATGGCATAATCACGATACCATTTGCGGTCGGCCGGGACGATGTGCCAGGGCGCTTGTGGCGGGCTGCAATGGTTCAACGTGTCCTCGTAGGCCTTTTGAAACTCATCCCACCTCGCGCGCATCTCGAGGTCGGCTTTTTCAAATTTCCAGTTCTTGCGCCGGTCTTCCAACCGTGCGCGCAGGCGCTTGGCCTGTTCTTCCTTGCTGATGTGCAGGAAAAATTTCAGGAGAATGACATCGTTCGCCAGGAGATATTTCTCAAAACCATTGATCTGGTCATAGCGCGCCTGCCAGATTTTTTTCGGCTGCAGGTCCATCACTCGCACGATCAGGACATCTTCGTAATGCGAACGGTTGAAGACTCCGATATGTCCATGTTTTGGTACCGCCTTATGGATGCGCCAGAGAAAATCGTGCGCCAGTTCTTCGCTCGTGGGCGCCTTGAAACTCGTGATTTCGATCTCAAACGGCATCACAAATTCCAGCAGGCTTTTCACCGCGCCATCCTTGCCGCTGGTGTCCATGCCCTGCAAAAGGATAAGCACGGATTGTTTTGCGTTGGCGTAGAGCAGGTTTTGCAGGTCGGCGATACGCTGGCAGAGTTTTTTGGTCTTCTCCCGCGTCTCATCCTTATCGAGGCCGGCGTGAAAATCCGGGTCGAAATCCTTGAGGCGTATCGGCGGAACAACTTTAAGGGGTTGTTTCATGACACCAGTTTAAACGCGTTCGAGGAAATCCACCATCGCTTTTGCGAACGGGGCCAGGTCGTGCGGCGTGCGGCTGGAGACGAGGTTGCTGTCGCACACGACGGGCGCATCCACCCAGATGCCGCCGGCATTTTCCAGGTCGTCCTTGATGCCGCGCGAGCCGGTGACCTTATGGCCCTTTATAATATTGGCGGAAATGGGAATCCAGCCGCCGTGGCAGATGAACGCTACCAGTTTGCCCTGCTCAAAAAATTCGCGCGTAAGCGACAGCACCTTGGCATCGCGACGCAACTTGTCCGGCATGAAACCGCCGGGGACGAGCAGTCCGCGAAAGTCTTCGCTGCGAGCGTCTTTCAAGAGCAGGTCGGAATTCGCGGGATAGCCGTGTTTGCCCTTGTACGTTTTTATCTCCGGCGCGGCGACGCGCATGGCGTAACCCGCTTCCTCCAACCGCAGTCGCGGATACCACAGCTCAAGGTCTTCATAGATATCTTCGACAAATGTCAGCAAGGTTTTCTCCATGCCAAAGTTTGTCCCGAATACGTCGTGCGCGCAAGTTCGCCCCCAAATTCCTTGCCGCCACGTTTTCAGCGGAACATTCTATCGCCATGAAGCTCCGCCTGCTTTTTGCGCTGTTCCTTGCGACATCGTTGTATGGCCAGAATACCATCCCGCCTTCGCAGGCGGAAAAGCGCACGCCGGGCGACGCGTTGCTGACCGATTATTTTCGTAACGAAGCGCTTTCGCTCTCGCAACGCAGCCTCACCAACATCACTACCTTGGAAGACTGGACCACGAATCGGGCGGAGTACCGACGTCAATTACAGGAAATGCTGGGCCTGTGGCCGATGCCGGAACGCGGCGACCTGAAAGCCGTCGTCACGGGACGGCTGACGAATGACGACTTCATCATGGAGAAAATTTATTATCAGGCGTCGCCGCAACTCTACTGCACGGCGAACCTGTTTCTCCCTCGGCACTTGACCAATCCGGCACCGACCATTCTCTACGAATGCGGCCACTGGCGGCTTATGACTAACGGCATCAGTTACGGCAATAAAGCCGTCTACCAGATGGACGGGGCCTGGCTCGCCCGCAATGGCTATGTTTGCATGGTGGTGGATACCGTGCTCGCGGGTGAGATCACGGGCATCCACACCGGCACGCGCGACAACGGTCTCTGGTGGTGGAACTCGCGCGGTTACACGCCGGCGGGCGTGGAGGCGTGGTTTGGCATCCGCGCATTGGATTATCTTTGCACGCGATCGGAGGTGGACACCAACCGCTTCGGCATCACCGGGCATTCCGGCGGTGGCGCGTACAGTTGGACCGTGACGGCGCTGGATGACCGCATCAAAGTTGCCGCTCCGCTTGCGGGTATGGCAGACGTGCAAAGCCATATGCTGGATGGCGTGATCGACAGCCATTGCGACTGCAATTTTTTCATCAATATCTATCACTGGGATTTTCCGCAGGTAGCCGCGCTGGCCGCGCCGCGCCCGTTGCTCATCGGTGGCACGGATCACGATGGGCTTTTCCTGTTGGATAATACCGAGCGCTTGTTCGGCAAAGTGAGGCGCCTCTATCAACTTTACAACAAGCCCTATGATATCGGTTTGGCGATGGCACCGGGTGTGCATGACGAAGTGCCGGAGCTGCGCCTGGCCGTGGTGCGCTGGTTCAACCGCTACCTAAAGGGCGTCACCAAAGAGACAGAAACGCCCATCGTGGTGGATTCTAAAAAGTTCTTCACGCCGGCGGAGGTAAAAGTGTTCGATACATTGCCCGCGGATTCCATCAATTCGAACATCGCCAGTTATTTTGTGCCCATGGCCGCGCCGACCACAAAAACACCGGACAAACTCCGTGCTGAACTGCGCGAGAAGGTCTTCTCAGCCTGGCCGGACGAGGCGACGCCATTGAATCTGAAGCAAATCTCTTCGACAAACCGGAATGGCTGCCGGTACAGCGTCTGGGAATTTACCAGCGAGCATGATGTCCCTCTGCGGTTGTATTTAGCGGAAAATCCCAAAACCAAACCGTTGGAAATAATCCATCTCGGCGTGGCTGCTGACAACGGCACGTACAGCAATTCCTTCAGAACGATATTGGGGCTGTTTGGCGAAAAAAAGCTGCCGGAATTTTCCGCGATGAATACCGAGGCTGGTGAATTGGAAAGAATGGCCGGGCAACATTATGCGAGTGCATTCTTCGCACCGCGCGGGCTGGGCATGGATGAGTATTCTGGCGATAACAAGCGGCTCACGAGAATCCGCCGCCGTTACATGCTGGTGGGCCAGACGCTGGACGGTATGCGTGTGTGGGACATCCGGCGCGCGGTGCAGGCCCTCCAGGCCATTGAGAAGAAGCCCATCAAGATCGCGGTGAATTCAGAAGGCAATGGCGCAGTCAATTCGCTCTATGCCGCATTGTTCGAGCCGCAAGTGAGCAAGCTCGAGTTGACCGATGCGCCTTCATCCCAGGCGGAGACGGGGCCGGATTATCTGGGCGTGCTTAAGGTGACGGATCTTCCGCAGGTGGAAGAGGCGGTGAGAGCGACCGCGGATTTAACCATTCGCTAAGAGCGGAATGTCTTTTATTTCTCGCAACACGAGCGGGACGGATTGCATTTGTCGGTGTACACCGGGCGGTCGTCCGGGCCCACCACGGACTGGGTCAGGTTGCACCAGCAATGTCCGCCGGAGGATGCATCTTCGCCTTCCGCGAGTGCTTCCTGCGGGTTGGTGATGACGAACATCGATTTGCTGCGGAGATGTTTGCAGAAATTATCGTTCATAATCAGCCTTTCAATGCCAGGAGTGTGCGGCGGATGAGCGCGTGGGCCATCGGAACTTTGTAGCCGTTGTGTTCCAAAATCTCCGGACCTTTCAAAATCATGTCGGCGGCCTGGGAAACCGTCGCTTCATCGAGGGTTTGGCCATCGAGAAAATCATTTGCGGCCTTCACCTGGTGCGGCATGGGCGAGATGCAACCCAGCGCTACGCGCGGGTGAGAGATTTTTCCGCCGGAAACGTGTCCTGCTGCGGCACAACTGACCAGAGCCCAATCGAACGCGTGTTTATCGCTTACCTGCATATAAGCGCTGGCGGTGCGGTTGGTCGGAATCTCCACGCGCAAAATCAGATCGCCGGGCTTTAGTGAATTGTGGGCGAACGGGTCGTCAAAGGCGGCCTGATAGAGCTCGGCGATGGTCATCGGCGTTTCCTTGCCTTCACGCAAAACGATGACGGTCGCATCCAGCGAGGCAAAGGCGGTGGCGAGATTGGAAACCACGGGGCTGATGCACGTGTTGCCGGTGAACAGGCTGTGATAACGGTTTTCGCCGTTGCGCGCGTAGCAGAGGTCGCCGTGTTTCTTCAGGCAGACGGTGTCGCGATGCCGGAAATACCAGCAGCGGGAATGTTGCGAGAGATTGCCGCCGACGGTCGCTACGTTGCGGATCTGTTGTGAACCGACTTCGCCTGCGGCGGCCTGCAGCCCGGGGAAGGTTTTTTTGATGTCTGCACTGTTCTCGATCTCGGCAACCGTCACCAACGCGCCGATCTTCCAGGTCTTGCCGGTCTCGATCTTGTTCAGATTGGGCAGCGATTTGATGTTCACCAAAATCCTGGCGTCGATGAGATATTCCTTGAGGACGCCGAGCAGGTCGTTGCCGCCAGCGAGATACTGGCCTTTATCGGAGGCCAATTGCTGCGCGCTATCGGTCGAGAGCGCCGTTGCATATTCAAAAGCTTTCATGATTTCGTGGGCGCGGGAACTTTGCCGAGGGCAGCGAGTACTTTGGCCGGCGTGATGGGCAGACTGCCCACACGCACGCCGATGGCATTGAACACCGCGTTGCCGATGGCTGCTGCTGTGGGAACAGTGGCGGGTTCCCCGATGCCGATGACGCCGCGTTCGGGCATATTGATGAGCAGGATGTCGATGTCCGGCACATCGGCGATGCCACTCACTTTATAGGTCTCAAAATTGGGATTGAGCACTACGCCGGATAAGTCATCCATCACGCGCTCTTCATATAGGGCGTAACCCATGCCCATGATGATGCCGCCGTTGATCTGGCTTTCGAGCGTGTTCTTATTGACGATGAGGCCGCAGTCCTGCACGCAACAAATCTTCTTTACGGTGACCAGGCCGGTCTCTGTGTCCACGTCAACTTCGGCGAACTGCACGCCGCAGGCGTGGTCGGCGGACATCCCGGCCTGCCATTGGCCGTGGACGACCAGCGGGGTGACGCCGATTTTTTTGCAGGCATCGAACCAGTTCGCGCCGCGCGCATCGGCCACGCCGGTTTGCGTTTGGATCTGTTCGAGCGCTTTAGTGCAGACATCGTAAACCGTCGGCGAAATGGAGGCGCAGGTGGTGCTGCCACCGCTGCCGGGACCGGGAGGGTAACGCGTGTCGCCGACTTTTACGGTGATCTGTTCAGGCTTGAGGCCGAGGATTTCCGCCGCGACGACGGCGATGACCGTTTTGGTGCCGGTGCCCAAATCCTGAACGCCAAGGCGTATCTCAATCGTGCCATCGGAATTGATTTGTGCGTCACCCTGCGTGCGACGATTCGCGCCTCCGGCGGGCCACGCTGCGCCGGCACAACCGATACCGGTCTTCACGACACCGGGCGACGTGCCGGGTTTTTTGTATTTAGCTTTCCAGCCAAAACGTTCGATGCCGGCCTTGTATTCGCGCTGGCGGATTTCGTTGGGATCATTCTTCAGGCGAAATTCAACGGGGTCGATGCCGAGCTTGGCGGCGAGGTCGTCCATGGCGCTTTCCATCCCGTACGAAGTAGGCGGATGACCGGGCGCGCGAAAGGCACGGGCGGCGCCGGCGTTGATATTGACGACCGACTGTTTCACGCGCGAATTCGGCACCTCATAGATATAAGGCATGGCTAATGTGACACCGCTGCCGCCACCACCGGACGAGCCACCGGCGCCAATGCCGCCGGTGCCGTAATTATCGATTTCAAAGGCGTGCAAGGTGCCATCGGCATTTGCACCGATCTTGATCTTTTGAAAACTGGAGGGACGATTGCCCACGGCGAGCGCCTGGTCGAAACGTGTGAGCATCAGGCGGACCGGCGCTTTGGTCTCTTTGGAAAGTCGCGCGGCGAGAACCGATTCCAGGATGGGCGGAAATTTTGCCCCGAAACCGCCACCCATGAAATCGCAGAGCACACGCACCTGGTTCTGATCTACTTTGAGGCCGGAGGCCAGCGCGTCCCGTGAGCCGAAAATTCCCTGCGTGGAAACCCAGGCGGTGATGCCGTCATCGGTCCACGAGATAGTGCTCCCGGCGGTTTCCATGGGATTATGGATCTGCACGGGTGTGTGGTAAAAGCCTTCGATGACGGCGGAGCATTCGGGGAAGGCTTTGTCCACATCACCTTTTTCCCGTGGTTTGGGGTTGTTGGCGTTCGGCGTGCCTTCCCAGACCTGGGCAGAATCTTCTTTAAGGCCTTCGGTTTCGCTCACAACGAAGTTGAGCGGCTTGGCGTCCACTTCAATCACGCGCAACGCATCAAGGCAGGCCTGCTTGGTTGTGCCGGCGACGGCGGCGAGTTCTTCGCCGTAAAAGCGGACGGTTCGTTCTCCGTCCTGGACGGTGATGGCGGCTTTAATTCCGGGAATGGCGCGCGCCTTGTCCAGATTGATACCGGAAATCTTTGCCGCTGGCCATTTGGAGCGCAGGATCATTCCGTAGAGCCAGCCTTCGGCCTGGATGTCGGAGGAATAGCGCGCGCGGCCGGTGACTTTTTCCGGAGCGTCGATACGCAGGGTGCTCTGCCCGATGTATTTAGTTTCAGCTGGCCAGCCTGCCATAATCAATGACCTCCGTTTTGACCGTACTTGCCGTCTTAATGCTGACTCCGGCGGCCTGCATCGCGGCTTCCAACACGCGCGGTTGCGTGCCGCAGCGGCAGATGTTTCCGGCGCAGGCGTGTTTGACATCGTCAACCGTCGGGTGCGGATTCCATTTCAGGAGCGCGGTCACGCTCATCACGAAACCGGGTGTGCAATAGCCACACATGAGGGCGTCGCGGTCCACAAAAGCCTGTTGCACTTTGCTGAGATTACCATTTTTGGCGAGACCTTCGACGGTGGTGATGTTTTTGCCCTGCGCTTCGATGGCGAGTTTCTGGCAGGAATAAACCGGAACATCATCCATCATGACAGTACAGGCGCCGCAGGTGGCGCGGTCGCAACCTTCCTTGGCGCCGGTAAGGCTTGAATAATTCCTGAGGGCATCCAGCAGCGTGACGCGGGGCTCGAGCATAAGCTTGAGCGTGTCGCCGTTGACCTTAAGCGTGACGGGCACAGCGCCCGGGCCGATGATTTTTTCCGCGTTGGCTTTTTCGAGTTCGGCAGCGACCGCCTGGGTGCGCGCGGCGGCGACGGTGACGGCTGTGGTGCCGAGACTTTTGAGAAATGTCCGGCGCGAAAATGAACCGATGAGTCCGTCCTTGTCCTGCTCTTTCATGTGCGGCTGGTTTGGCTGTTGTCTTATCTGTGATAAACCTCGAGTGCATCCAAGTCAAGCGCCCCGCCATGGATGATGGTCTAAAATCAGACGCGGCTGGCCGCGCGAGGTTTCAAATAGTTTTCAAATGCATCTTAGCGCTTGCTCCATCGACGGGCGGCGCGTAATTAGCAACGGGTCATCGCGTGGGTTTAAGGGGGTGCGGTGTCGAAACTTCCAAAATCATCATATGAGTCTGAAGAATGTGATTGGGCTGCGTTTTGCATTTTGCATCGGCGTTCTGGCGTTTGTCTTCACCTGCAAAGCGGCGTTGCCGGCGCCCGATCCCGACGATGGCGGGCTGGTGTTGCAACCGGGCTTTCGCGCCATCGTGGTCGCCGACAAGCTGGGGCTGACGCGTTTCATGACCGTGGCGACGAATGGCGATATTTACGTGAAGAAAACCCGCGGCGGCGTGATCGGTTTGCGCGACACCAAGGGCGATGGACGGGCGGACGTGATAAGGACGTTTGGGAATGAGGTCGGCGGCGGCACAGGCGTAGCCGTGCGCAACCAATGGCTTTATGTCTCCAGCAATGACGCGGTTTACCGCTACCGGTTGACTCCGGGGGAACTGGTCCCGACGGGATCGCCCGAGGCGATTGTGGTTGGTTTGCCGCCCGGACAACGGCAGCACGAGGCCAAGGCATTTGCGTTCGATGAGAGCGGTCACCTGTATGTGGAAGTGGGTTGTCCGTCCAATTCGGGCGGCGATCCGGACCGCGCGCCGGGCGCCAAGGGCGTTGACCCGGCGGGATTGTTCGTGCAGCACGGCGGCTTCTGGCGGTTTGACGCGGATAAGACGAACCAGGACCAGGTGAAGGACGGCTTTCATTTTTCCACGGGCATGAGGCATAGCGTTTCCGTGGCGTGGAATCCGGATTCCAAAGCGCTATTCATCACGCTCATGGGGCGCGACCAGCTCAACACGGTGGATGCGAACGATTACACTGCGGAGGATAATGCGGACCGGCCAGCAGAGGAATTTCACATCCTGAAGGAAGGCTCAAATTTCGGGTGGCCATATACGTATTACGACCTGGAGGCGAAAAAGCGGATGGTGTCGCCCGAGTTTGGCGGTGATAACAAGAAGGCCGATGATTCCGGCAAATATCCCGACCCGCTGGTGGCCTTGCCCGCGCATTGGGCGTTTTTGCAGATGGCCTATTACGACGGGAATCAGTTCCCGCAGAAGTATCGTCATGGGATGTTCATCGCATCGCATGGTTCGTGGAACCGCGCGCCACTGCTGCAGGCGGGTTACAAGGTGGTATTCCTGCCGTTCAATAAGGGTGGAATGCCTGATGGTTCTTATGAAGTTTTTGCCGACAACTTTGCGGGCGTAGCGGAAGTTCACGGGCCCAATGATGCGCTGCATCGTCCGTGCGGGCTTGCGGTGGGGCCGGATGGCTCGCTTTACGTGTCGGATTCGGAGAAGGGTAAGATCTGGCGCATCATCTACACGGGCGAGATGAATACCAATGCGCAGAAGATGCCGGTGCCGGTTGTGACAGCACCCAGCACAAATCCTCCCGTGGCTGTCACGCCGGGCGGCAAATTGTATCAGCAGATCTGTGCGACGTGTCACATGGCTGATGGGTACGGCGTTTCCAATATGCAACCGCCGCTGATGGGAAGCAAAGTAGTCTCCGGCGACCCGGTGCAATTGATACACGTAGTGCTGGAGGGGCCGGATAAAGTATTGCCGTCTGAGCGCGTGCGTTATTCGAATAAGATGCCGGCCATGGCCGTTTTCACGGATGAACAACTGGCCCAGGTGCTTACATATGTCCGCCAGCAGTTTGGCGGCGGCGCTTCGGCGATCCAGGCGTCGCAAGTGGCTGCCGAACGCAAGCCATGAGATGGTTGTGGACAACGAGGGTTGGTCGTGGTGCGTTCACGCTCATCGAGCTGCTCGTGGTCATTGCCATCATCGCGATTCTAGCGGCCTTTTTGCTGCCGGCGCTGGGGCGCGCGAAACAAAAAGGCCAGCGGGTTGCATGTCTTTCCAATCTCAAACAGGTCGGCCTCTGTTTCTTCATGTATCTCGATGAGAATGAGAATTATTTTCCTGACCGGCGCGATCTGAAATCAAACCTGCCCGGCGGCTACAAGCCGTGGGCTACGTGGCCGACGTCTGATCCGCGCGGCGGTTGGGCTGCAGAGGTGATGCGCGATTATGGCGGCAGCGACGGACTCTGGTCGTGTCCGGCTTCGATCTATTCTCCGGTGGGAAACGCCCAGCAATCGCTGCAGCTCTCTTCAACGAATGGTGGTGGCGCGGAAGTGCGTTACTGGTTGTGGCGATTTGACCGTCCGGATGACCCGGTGCCGCCCACGGATTTTTGGGGCAAGAGTGAATCGCAGGCCATCGCTGACCTGCAAGTCGCCAACGACCCGACGGCGGGCGCGACCAACGGGGCAGTGGACGTGGAACTGGCGGTGGACGTCTATTATCCGAAAACAATTCCGACGGTGCCCGCTGAATTGCTGGGAAGAACCACACATCCCGGCGGACGCGACCGGGTGTTCCTGGATGGGCACACGCAATTCATCAAAGACGTGCGGACGCCGGGTAATTGACGGGAGGCGTAGGTCGAGGGCGCGTCACTCCGTGTGCGCCGTCGTCTCTTGCAAAACAATCGCAGGATTCACCACATACTCGGCGGGCAGAGGACTGCCCGCCCTACCTTCTACTTCGCTGATAATCTTCCGGTGTGTCCAGGTCCAAGGCCAGGCCCGCGTCGTTCATCGGGCATTTGGCGAGCGGGACGGCGGTCTGTTTCAGAAAATCATTCAACGTTTCTGCACGCGTATTTTTTATTTCTTCGAATGCGCCACGCGGGAGCAGGACGGGATGCCGGCCATGACCATCGAATGCCGGCTGACAAATCGAATCAGTGTGGTCGCGCTGAAATGCGAGTAGTTTGCCCAACGTTTCCGGGGTTAGATGCGGCTGGTCGCCGAGCACGATGGCCCATGAATCCAGGTCCTGCTGCCAGCCATTCCAGTTGGCCGCGCACACGACCGAGCTGAACATGCCGCGTGCGGGCAAGGGATTCTCGATGCGGTTCGCTTCCGGATATTTGAGCCGGGCCAATTCCACGGCGAGCGCCGCGTCGTTGGGCCGGTGGACGACGGTGATCTGTTTGGCGCCGAGGGTTTGCCATTGTTGGATGATGTGGCCGACGATGGTGGTGTCGGCCCACGGCAGGAGCAGCTTGGGTTTGCCCATGCGTGACGACGCGCCTGCGCCGAGAATAACGACTCCGAGAGCAGGTGGTTTCATGGCTGAGTTCGTTTTTCAAAGACAAGGACCGAACGATCATTGCCAAAGTCCGTCGGACGCGTTTGAGAATCCGGGAGTGACCCAAGCACGCGCATTTTGGCTGGCCCAATAAATTCAATGATCCCCAACAGCATGGTGTCTCCCGTCTTGAGGGAGGTGAGAGTCAACCAAACCGGTGTCTTCGTGTAATCGATCTCATACGCCATGGTAAACTTTTTCCCGTCGGGATAGACCCAGGTGAAATCCTGTGGCGTAAATACCCACGTTATCAGTCCTCCCTTTGGTGTTTTTGCATCCCACGTGCCTAAATGAGTAAGACGATCGACCAATTCCTGCCGGGAAGTCATTGGCGCAGTGCTTTGCTGAAGGCTTTGTTTGACCGCATTGCGCGCCGCCACAAAATTCGTGATGAAAATGAAGAGGAGCAACCCGTTCAGAACTGTTCCGGCAAGCGCGGGCAAGAATGAACGCTTCGCGCCCGGCTCCGATCCACCACCGACCAGCCCCACAATTCCGCAGACGAGGCCGATAGAGATCGTAAAAAATGCAATACACTCGATGATGACCAGGCCGCCAGGAATCTGGTGCGACAGCATCACCAAAATGACGGTCACGATGAAAAGCTGCCAACTTAAGTTCGCTGCCCGCCGGGACAGGTTCGAAAGCTTGGGCCCCTCTGTCATAAATGGCTTTTAATACCTCGGCACGTTGGAATCGATCTCTTCGCTCCACGCGTCGATGCCGCCTTTGACGCTCTTGACGTATTTGAATCCCTGTTCGCGCAAGAAGTTCACCGCGCCCAGCGAACGCTGGCCGACTTTGCAGTGCAGATAATATTGCACATTGGGATCCAGCTCGGTGAAGCGCTGTTGCAACTGGCTCATCGGCAGCAGGGGCACGCCTTCGACTTTTGCGATCTCGTATTCGAACGGCTCGCGCACATCGATGACCTTGATGCCCAGCTTGGGATTATCCAAAGCCTTCTTCATCTCCTGCACGGTGACTTCGTCGGGATTGCCGGTGGTGGCGACCGGTGCGGGTTCGATGCCGCAGAACATTTCGTAATCGATCAGTTCCTTGATGGTGGGATGATCGCCGCATACGGGGCACGCAGGGTCACGGCGCAATTTCAGTTCGCGGAACTTCATTTTGAGCGCGTCGAACAACAGCAGGCGTCCGACAAGTGAAGTGCCTTTGCCGATGGCGAGCTTCAAAATTTCGGTGGCCTGGATGCAGCCGATGATGCCGGGCAACACGCCGAGCACGCCGCCTTCCGCGCAACTGGGCACCATGCCGGGAGGTGGCGGCTCGGGATACAAACAACGATAGCAAGGTCCGCCGAGATGCGGCGCGAACACGCTGGCCTGGCCTTCGAAACGGAAGATGGAACCGTAGACGTTCGGTTTCTTGAGGAGCACGCAGGCGTCGTTGGTTAGGTAGCGGGTGGGGAAATTATCGGTGCCGTCCACGACGATGTCGTAGGGGCGGATGAGGTCGAGGGCGTTCTCGGAGGAGATGCGGGTATTATGGATGACGACCTCGCAATGCGGGTTGATGCCATGGATGGTTTCTTTGGCGGATTGCGCTTTGGAGCGGCCTACGTCGGCGTCGGTGTGCAAGATCTGGCGTTGCAGGTTGGAATAATCCACGACGTCGAAATCCACGATGCCAAGCTTGCCGATGCCGGCGGCGGCGAGATACATGGCGATGGGCGAGCCGAGCCCACCGGCGCCGATGCACAGGACGCTAGTGGCTTTGATCTTCTTTTGCCCGGCCAAACCGACTTCCGGCAATATCAGGTGCCGCGAATACCGGCGGATCTCTTCGTTATTCAATTGCATAATCGTTCCAAAGGGAGGAAAGCGTAAACCACCTTGGACAGAAATCAAGGCGGGCATTGGCCAATGTCCTTGAAGGTAGGGGGCGGGTATGCAATTTTCGGGCAATCACAGATGAACAAATCGCTATTTCTATTATTTGGGTTGCTCATTGGTGGCCTTGTTGCCGGGTGCAAAACGCAGGGCGTGGCTGCGCCTAAAACGACGTATGTGCTGGTCCATGGCGCGTGGGGCGGGGGCTGGGATTGGCGGCAGGTGGATGACCTGCTGACGGCCGATGGCAACAAGGTTTTTCGCGCGACCCTGACGGGACAGGGCGAACGTTCGCATCTGGCCAGCACGAATATCGACCTGGATACGCATATCCAGGATGTGGTGAATCTCATCGTGTGGGAAAATCTGCATGATGTGGTGCTTGTGGGCCACAGTTATGGTGGCATGGTCATCACGGGTGTGGCTGACCGTGTGCCGGAACGCATCCAACACATCATTTATATCGATGCTTTTCTGCCAGAGAATGGCGAGAGTGCTCTCTCCACCCGACCGCATACATCGGTGATCGATCTGACACCCACGAACGGTTTCATCCCGCCCGCCTGGGTCCACGGCAATCCGCCGCCGCCGCACGATGTGCCGATGCCGGAAAAAACATTCAGCGAACCCATCACATTGGAACATCAGGACGTGGCCGGGAAAATCCCTGCTACATACATCCTTACCGTGGATAAAAACAAAACGCCGGAGCAAGACGATTTCTATAACTTTTACCTGCGCGCGCAGGCGCGCGGCTGGCCGGCGTGGATCATGGAAGGCGACCATAATGTGCAACGCTCGCATCCGGCTGAAGTGGTCCGGCTGCTGGAAAAGGCGACGAAATAGAGCGTCAGGGATGTGGCCGGGCGCCAGGCTTGAGGTTAAGCGCTAATTTTTCCGCTTCAGAAACCTGTTCCGGGGTCATTAAGGCGGCGCAGGCTTGCAATTCGGCCGTGGCCGGTTCCACTCCCTGGAGCACCGCCAGCTTCAGCCAGGCATAGGCAGCGACGTAATCCTGAGCCACACCCCGCCCGGATTGATACATCAGGCCAAGCTGTTCTTCGGCCTGAGCCAACCCGTGAAGTGCGGGTTTTTGAAATAATTGGAAGGCGAGGGCATCGTCCTGGGGCACGCCGACCCCTTTGCTGTAAATGGCACCCAGATTGAATTGGGCATGCTCATTCCCGGCGGCCGCCGCGCGGCCGAACCAGTAGATCGCATTCGTATAATACCCCTGATTGAACAGCAGCATACCCAGGGCGTTTTGGGCATCAACCTGGCCACTCCTGGCAGCCAGTTCATACCAATGAGCGGCCTCGTATGGATCCTGTTTGATGATCACGCCGTTATCATAATCAATTCCCAGTTGGAATTGTGCGTTGGTATCGCCGTGGGACGCGGCCACCAGCAATTCCGCAGTGGACATGTGGATGGCCTGGTTTGCGACCGGTTTTAGTGTCGGCGTTGTCGTTGCACAGATGACCACCGCCACCGCCAGCAAACCGCCCATCATCAACCAATAGCTCCCTTGCAAAACCCGGTTCGCCTTCTGGTTGCCGGGTAAAGTATCCTGCCCGGGCGAGCGCCAGGCCAAAAGTGCATCGGATATTATTATCCAGCCCAGGGGCAACACTTCGTACCAGATGCGGAACTCGTTGATGACGCCCCAGAAGAATTCGCCGATGACATAAGTGATGATCACCAGTTTTAAGATCACGCCGCGCCGGTCTTTCCAGGGGATCAGCAGCATGAGAAAAAGACTCCCGGCATTGACGAACAAAACATGGCGCGGATCCAGGCTGAAGAGGACGTGGAGATTGTTCACCAACACGCTTTTCAGGAACAAGTCAGGCGTATTGGCGGCCTGGTTCATCGCCAGCACATGACCGCTCAGATGGTAGTGCGACATGAGAAATTTATACGAGGCGAAGGTGATCAGCACCGTGCCGGCAAAACCAAGGATGCGTTTCCGCCATGACCACTGTTCGCCCAGCAGGATGAGGAGCGCGCAACACAAGGTCGTTTCTTTGAACAAGGCGCCGATCCAGACCACCATCATCAGCAACCACATCCGCCGGCTGGTGAATAAAAGACAGGCCAGCGTGAAAAAGAACATGGTCGCCATGTCCCACGGATAAAATTGTGGCCTCACCGGGTCGGACAGGTAATAGAAGAGGCCGCCCATGATTCCCAACATGATCAACAACGCATCCTTGCGGTAGAAGATCAGCAATAGAAAAAGCAGGAACAGCCAGGTTGTGTGAAACAGACCGAACAGATTCTCAAAAGCCGGCCCGGTCGAGTCCGTGACCGGTGACGCATCCAATAACCATGCTGAGAGGATGGGCGCCGCCAGCCGCATTCTCCAACTGGCAGGAATTTGCTGGGTGTCCACCGCGCTGGTCTTGTGCGACAGGTATAAGAAAAGCGCTTTGGGCATGGTGTCCCCGTCCGCACCCGGCCGGCTGCCCGTGCGCACCACAAAGAAAAAACTCACGGTTAGCGAAAGCGCCACAAACAGCTCCACCGCAATCACCCGGCGGTTTCTGGATAAACGCTTCTCCATGACGGCCAGCAGGGATGACAGTTTGAGAAGACGGCCCAGTTTCCCGGCGCAACCGGTCACCCCGCTATAAAATTTGTCCGCGATACGGACGCCGGCATCCTGCAATTTTTTCAACGGATTTGATTTTGGTCCATTACGCATCGCGTCCTGTGGGAGCCTTGAACGGCGCTAGAATAGATTGAAAGCCCAAGAAATCAATCCAGGGTATGCCGTGAAAGTGCGGCGGTTCACTTTGTCCTGGTCTGGAACGTACGCGTGTGGCCGGTGGCGGGAATGGTCACGGTGTAGGTCTGGCCATCCGGCGCGACGGAGAGCTTGAGGTAATTTCCGTCGCAGGCCTCGGCGAGGTTAGCGATGAATTCGTCCGCGGTGTTATTCGTGGGGCCGTCCGTGCGCACGTTTTTGTGCAGTTGATACATGGCCTGGATTCCAGGCGAGGATCTCAAACCATCCACGGCTGTCCCGCTGGTGCCTTTGCGCGCGCCGTTGTTCATCACGGAAACGGTCGGCGCGAGGCTGTGGATGAGCAGGGGATTATTGCTGAGGTCGAGGCCGTGATGGTCGACTTGATAGACATCCACCTGCCCGACGCGATTGGTGGGACAAACGAGTTGTCGCTCGAGGTTCCAGGTGAGATCGCCACCGTCGTAAAACCGGAATGGGCCGAAATCCAGGATGAACACGGCGCTGTTGGCATTGTCGGTGGTGTCCACGGGTTTGTTGGTGCCGGTGCCGCAGAGCGGGTTGAGGCCTACATTCGCGGGTGCGGGAATGAATTGCTGGCTGACGCCCACGCAGCGCAGCGTGAGTTTTAGACTGTTGGTCGATTGCTTCAGCGCAAAGCTGTCGCCGGGATGGAGGAGGTGACGGGCATCGGCTTTGAAGTCACGATAGGGTTTGATCTGGGCGGGCCAGTTGGTGTTGCGCGGATTGTGGTCGGAGTCGGTATCGGGAATGCCTTTGTCATAGACCTGGCCGATGGGCATGAGCGCGGCGAGATCGGGGATGCCGCCGTAATGGTCGCGATGAAAATGGGTGAGCAGGAAATAATCGATGCGTTTCAATCCGGCCACGGTAGTGGCGGTCTTGAAGATGCGACCGGCATCGCGGCTGCCGGGATTGCCGGCATCGATGAGGATGGATTCACCGGCGGGCGTGACGATGAGGGTCGCGCCACCGCCTTCGACGTCATTCCAATAAATGTCGAGGGTACCATCGGCTGCGCCGGCGGAGACGCGGTGGATGGAAACGGCGAGGACGACGGCAAGGAGGATGGGCCAGAGGTTTTTCATGAAATGATAGGTGGGAAATTAACGCAAAGGTGCCAAGGAGCAAAGGCGCTAAATAATGCAATTTGGGGAAGAGCGGCGCTGAAGCGCACGCACTCCAAACGCCTCGCGAGGTTCGAATAGCGAGGGTGATTATTTCGACGTCACACGACGGGCGGCTCGCGGTCCGTGAAAAATCAGCGGCGCTCTGCTCCCGCAGGGCGGGACCGCTACGAGGTTCAATCATATACGGGGCCAAGGTGAAAAGGTTCAGCATCCAATTTATACCCTGAGCGAGCTGCGGAAGGCCCGGCCGGCGTAGTAGGATTCCGCGCCGTTGTGGAAGACAAAGACGCGGTTGTAGCGGCGATCGCAAAAGAGCGCGCCGCCGAGTTTTCTGATCTCAGCCGGCGTTTTTACCCAGCTTGATGACTTCGTATCGAACTCGCCCAGTTTCTGCAGTTCACGATATTGGTCTTCGGTCAAAATCTCGACGCCCATGGCCGTTGCCATATCCATGATGTTGTTTTTTGGTTTATGTTCTTTCCGTGAATCCAGCGCTTCACGGTCGTAGCAAAAACTGGTGCGGCCTTTCGGACTTTCCGCTGAACAATCATAAAAAACGTATTCGCCGGTCTTTTTATCCTGACCGACCACATCCGGTTCGCCGCCGGTCCTTTCCATTTCATTGAGTGACCACAGCTTTCCGGCATGGGCTTCCAGCTTTACCTGGACTTTGGCCCACTCGAGGCCTTTATGGCGCGTCATATTTTTCTCAAAGCGGGCTTTCAACGTTTTGAGCAGGTCTTCGCATTGTGCGGGTGACAATGCCCTTTTTGTTTCAACGGCTTTCATATTCGTTTCAGTCGTATTGCTAGTTGGTGGTTGTGCAAGCCGGCAACTGGTCAGGCTGAATAGCTGGATTCTCAACCCTTTGAGAATGCCGGCTATAGTTTCTCACGTTTAAAAACATCATGGAAACTGCCCGTGTTAGTTTCGCTGCTAAAATCTTTTGGCCGCTCTTTTCCCGGAAGAACAAAGCAGCTTTCATATGTGTCGCCTCTAAGTCTGTAGATGCCCGGCAAAACGGTTCCTGCGCCCGGCCCGCTCGTCGGAAGAATATCGATCTCTTTGGGTTCTTTATCTGGCCAAAATTCCGAGCTTCCTTCCATGATGATCTGGTTCCCATTTTTCACGATCCACTTGTGGCCTGAGTAAGTAATCTTGGTTTTAACGATTTCTTCGGGTTGTCTCTGGCCATCAATCACCTCGGACTCCTGAGTCCATGTGCCTTGAAGTCGCTCCAGGTCATTTTGAGATGGATTTTGTTGCGCAACCTTGTGGGAGACCGGTATGCAACCGGTGATTACTGCAGAAATCACCAGAATCATTAGGGCTTTATTCATCATTGGCTAATTTTTACTCAATTTGACCGTGTTCATTTCGGAACCAATCGGATCTTCGGTTTTCGAGAAATCAATGGTATTTCCTGAGGGAGAGACTTCCGCCTGGAAGTGATACCAATTCGTTTTTGCATTCAGCGGATGCCACTGGCCTTCAATGATATTGCCTGAAAGTTTGCCCTTAACTTCGTAGTGCGGCCCGGCGCCTTGAGGAGTCCACGTTAAAAACATATGCACGTCTTCACCATGTTGTTCCACTTTTGCGGTGCCGCTGCCCAAATAGGTGTAATCGCCGCTGAGCCGCGAAGACTTTGAGCAAGAGATCAGCAGTAGCGAGCAGAGCAGTATAAAACAGGCTTTCATAGTATCCCGGCCACATGGTTTCAAGTTGGGGTTTAGGGTTGAAACTGCCTTTTGTCGAGCCTATTGAGGGTTGACCATTTCGTGGAACAGGAGGGACCCACCTGGAACGTGGCAAGCAGAGGAACGGAGAAGAGACCTTTTCCCTCCCGCCTCTCCGTTGTCTCCGTTTGCTCCTGTTAAACCCGGCTGGCTCACGCCTTTTGTTTTTCACCTGGCGGAGTTTCACCGGGTCTTTCAGACGGCGGGTATTTCCAAATGACCCGGGTGGCTTGAACTGTTGCGTAGGCTAAAGCCACTGCCACCACGGCCCAAAGGATGCCGGCGAAATCACCGGTCCAGTGAAAGCTAAAAACGCCGAATATAAAGATTACCGCCGTGGCGATCCAGACGGCCACGGTGGAAATCGTCTTCATTTTATTATCATTCATATAGTTTTAAACAGTTGTCGGCAGCGATTTGTTTGGCGACGTCACCCGCATTTTTTATCTCAGTTCTGCATTTTAGGCGCGACCATTATCTTCCAGGAAATGCCAAAGCGATCAATTACGATTCCGTATCGCTCAGCGAAAAATGTTTTCAGCAGCGGGATTTGGATCTGTCCACCATCGCTGAGAGCCGCGAAGAACCGCGCGGCTTTCTCCGGAGTGTCAACCTGGAGCAGAAGCGAGAAGCCGGCAAAGGTTGGTTTGGCGGGCGGTTTCTCGCAACCGCAGTCTGACGCCCCGACCTCAGTGGAACCGATGCGAAAGGTGGCGTGAAATATTTTCTCCTCCATTCCCGGCCTCGATTGGGAAGGATCTGGACAGTCGCGAAACCGCATCAGGAAGAGAGTCTCCGCTTCAATCGTCCGGCCATAGAACGTGACCGCTTCTTCAGTGCGCCCGTAGAAATTTAGCGTGGTTTGAACGTTCATGAATCGTCTTATGCGATAAATCGGCTAACTTCTGGGCTCAGGCACGCTGGACCAAATGACGTGAATCCCGACTTGTCGGGAAATCCCGCAGGGCGGGACGCCATCCGCCTTCGCTCGAAAGCTACGGCGGGACAAGACGGCGGCTGGTTCGGCAGCGTAAAAACTCTCATGGCTTCTTTTCCAACTGTTCGATGCGGCTTTCCAGCGCAGCCACCTTTTCCTCCAACTCCTTCTTCGAGTATTTGCTGCCGAATAACTTGGCAATCCAGTCTTGAATCCCGGTGATGCTGAGGATCATCACGCAGATCACAATGGTAATAGACCAATCAATGAGTTTGTCTGGTGTCATATTTTACTTTGGTTGTTTTTTTGTTTTGCGTAAGTCGCCAAACGTAAGCTGACTTGTCCCGGCGTAGCGCAGCGAAGACGGAGCCACCGCCGACTCGCGGCGTAAATCGCGACGGAGGGTGCGGCTCATCCTGGTTATTTTTTTAATATTTCATGCCCATAAACCGGGTCGCCCCCATTTTCGGTTTTTGGATAACACCATAAACGATTCTTGTTCGTGAAGTTCACCTCGTCAAGCCAATCACTATCACGAACGTAGCTCGAGGAGCCGTCTATCGAAGCCAGGGTTGCCCCCTGAGAATGCCGCGTGCTGATGCCGGGAACGCCTTCCGATGGCCAGCTGGAGCCGTCGTTGAAATGCCAGGGATCAAGCTCATCCGCCTCAAAGTAGACGCAATCGCCCGGCAACATTTGCGAAATCTTCACCGGCAGAGAGTTTGAATTGTAGCCTGACCGAAAGCCGATGACGGCGCCATTCATGATATAACTGGAAAGTTGCTGGGCCCGCTCTGTCACCTTGCCGTAATGCCTGGAATTGCACGGCTCACCCGGCTGATCCATGGGACAAAGAAATACTTTGGGAGCGCGCAGTGAGTTCCAAAGCAACCCCGTTTGCGCTTTGAAGACATTAGAATCGCTGGCCGATGGGTCAGGCGTATACAGCCAGCCGGCGCGGGCCGTTCCATCCGGCATGACATCGCCATAATCCCAATTGGGCCAGGTCAACACCTCGTTGTTCTCTGCGGTATAAGCGTGCAGGGCGATCATGACCTGGTGAAAGTTGTTAAGGTCGGTTGCTTTGGCGGCTTGATTTTTGGCGCGGCTGAATCCCGGCAATAGCAACGCCGCCAGAATGGCAATGAGGGCGATGACCACAAGGAGTTCAACCAATGAGAGGCCAGAGTTTTTATGAATGATCGGCTTCACCTTGATCTTCGTATACCGCAGAGCGGGACTGACTGAAAGCCCCATCGGGGCGACATCTATGAAGCCCAGGGCCAGGAGGCGCAGCCGACGCAGCCCTGGGTTTACGTCTCAATATAATTTTTAGTCCCCGCCCTGACCGCGCAGCTTCGCGTCAGCGGATAACATATATGGGCAACTAACTCGTGGCGACGTTGAGAACGCAAACAGGAACCACCATCCTGTCACGTGAAACGTGGTAACAGTTGCCTGTAGGCGCTTCATCGCGCCGGTCGTCTGCCTTCTCATCTCATCTGGTTAGGTCACGAAAATCTGTCCGCCAATATTTCTCCACCAATAGAGAAATGGGTCCGGTGCGAATTGCATACAAAAACAGTAAACGAAAAACAACCCTGCATACAATGCCAGGTAGGGCATGAACCGCCGCCAACGCTGCACTGCCAGACATACGACGAAGGCAACCGGCGCAAGCAGCAGGCTGGACAGAAACAATGCCTCAAATGTGTGAACGGCAAGGCTCTTGTGAAAAAGCAACCATGGTGAAAATCCAGGCTCGATCGTGCCAGTCGGCCATCGGCCCAGACTTTGGTGCACATGAAGAGCGAGTGAGTAAAACAAGCCGAGAGTGATCAAACCCGGCAGAGCCGAAACAATTATGCCTGTGCGTGCCAATTTCATGTAGTAGAGAGGTCCAACGCTCAAGTTCAAGCCAGCGGGACCAAAGGATGCGAAGCCAGACGTTGTCGGGAGATCCCGCGATGCGGGACGCCAGCCGGGATTGGCTCAAGCCTTCGCATTGCTTCTGCTCTGCAGCCGGCGACTTGTTGGTCCGCTCATCCATGTGTCTGAAGCTCCTGCTTTTTTTGCTCCGGCAGATGCGAGATCACGTCCGCAGGCACAGCACAGGGGAAATTGGAGTCGAAGTTAGTCGCTCGAAATATGCCGTAATACATCGCCCCTCCGCTCGATGCTTCAGCGTCAAGATAAAGCCGCCGGTCGCCGTCGTAAGCCCACACTCTGGACTTGCTCTCAACAAAGACGAACCAGCCTGCCTGCGCCCGCCAACCGTGAGAATCCGGGGTGAAGCTCAGACCGCCAGAGGCGGGATGTGCAAAATCTATCGAATCTTCCGAGACACCAATTTTCCAAGATTGATCTGGCAAAGTTTGAGTGCAGAACATGGTAATAAACATCGGCTGAAACGGTGGCAATGCTGCCACAGCGGGCGCTGTCGCTTTGGTGTGAACCGTCGAAGGCGAGTGGCATCCCACAAGTGCTATCGCGGTGACAATGAGGATTGGAATAATTTTGCGCATACTAAAGTGGCCTAGCGTACCGAGCCACAGCCGTGGAATGCGGCGTGACTGAACTCGACGATGTGATGTTGTCAGTGATCATCAAAGTGAATGCACCATCGGCTGTTGGCTCCAGCGCCTTGTTAGCACACCAACCCCGTCGGACGGGGAGCAATGACGTAAGTAACAAGGCCGCGCAACCTATTGAATATGAACTGTTCATTTCTTGTTACTTAAGAGACATCACCATATCTTCCACCACGCTTTCTTCTCTGCAGCAAAAATCTGACATCTAGCCTCTCGAATACCTGACGGAAACGCGCTTAACTCATAGGGCAGAATATCTATAAACTGTCCCGGAGCTAAAAGTAGCTGAAGCTTCCCCATCAACGACTCGGCTATGCGTGGGATCTCGGCCCGACTCTGAACTCCGATGACAAGAACCTGCCGCGCGTCCTTGTCACCTTCGATGAAGCACTGCGGCAAATGTGCCTCAATGATGCCTGGCATTTGTGCCACGACCTGTGAAATGGCATCGGCCATAATCTCCGGCATCGGTTTGGCGGGAGCGCCGAAGAACATCTGTGTCCCTGCCTTGATTGTGCGTTCGCTCATTGTGGCGCTGTAATATCTAACAGATATTATACTGAAATTTTGCGGCTTATCCCGGCCGCATGGTTTCAGTGGGTTTAGGGTTGATAGAGTCTTTTGTCGAGCCAATTGAGGGGTGGGGGGACAATGATGCGGGATGCGGGATGCGCGTTGGGGGATGCGAAGGATTCTTGCGCTCCTGCCGGAGCTTGGGTGGTACGGGGGATGGGAATCCCATAGCTGCCGCTATGGGCTATTTTCTGGCGCTGCTCCGCAGCGAGCAACAAATGGTGCAAAGGATGCGCGCGATGCCTGAGGGAAATTTGGCACTCGTTACCTCGTGCGCTACAACTGGAGCGTGGATGATTTTTGGATGGGAAATCCCAAGCTGGCGCTCTGGGCTATTCCGCAGAGCGGGACTGCTTCGCAGCGGGGGACGAATAATTTAAATTTTATATTGATAAACTTGTACTATTATGTATATTCGCCACCTGTTCTTTGACAATTGAAGTATTGTAAACGGTTAAATAGGTGATTGGTTAAATTGAGAAACACGAGAAATCGAGGGTTATCGTGAAAAATCGTGAATCAATCGTGTTTGGCATCGTGTTATTTTTCGAAGGAATCGTGCACAATCGTGTTATATCGTGGCAAAAATAAGGAATCCTTTTTTCCAATCCTGCATCCCGCTTCGCGCATCGCCCATTCCCTATCACCTGCAACCTCCCGGCTCTGCGTTCTCTGCGTTCTTTGCGGTTAATGAATTCTGGCTGATTCTGACCGATTCCGACCAATTCAGGGTGGTTTGTGGGGGTGACCAGTGGGATTAATTTTTTGTCATCATACGCGCCTTGTAACCGAATGGTCTCTGGATACATCCTATAGTTCCTATGCATCCACTCTTTCGCACTCTGTCAATCGTCGGTGTCGGTCTTTTGGCGCTCAATGTTCGCGCGCAGACCGATTATAAAGTTCTCGATACGGCCCAGCTCATGGGCGATGGCGGCATTGATTATGTCTATGCCGATAACGATGGCCGGCGGGTTTATGTGCCGCGCGGCGGAAACACGTTTGTGTTCGACCTGGACAGCCATAAATACATCGGCGCGATCACGAACATCGGCGGTCATGGTGTGGCGATCGATACGAAGACGCATCATGGGTTCAGCAGCGCCAGCAAGATCGGCATGTTCGACACGGAAACGATGCAGAAGATCAAGGACATCGATGTGACGGGCCGGCCCGACGGCATCATGCGCGAGCCGTTCACCGGGAACATTTTTATTTTCAGCCACCAAGCGCCGAGCATCACGATGATCGACCCGAAGGATGGAACGGTGGTGGGCACGATTGACGTGGGCGGGGCGATGGAACAGGCTGCGAGTGACGGGCAGGGGAAGTTGTTTGTGGACGCGGAAGACGAGAAGAAGATCGCGGTGGTGGACCTGAAGACGCTCAAGCTCGTCACGAAATATGACCTCGGCGAAACGGCGGGCGAGCCGGGCGGGCTGGGTTTTGATGTGAAGAACCACATCCTGTTTGCGATGTGCGCGAACCCGAATGTGTGTGTGGTGGTGAATTCCGACACGGGAAAAGTATTGGCCACCTTGCCGATCGGCAACGGGACGGATGGCGGCCTGTTCAACCCGGCCACGATGGAAGCCTTCAGTTCGCAACGCGATGGCACGCTGACGGTCATCAAGGAGAACAGCCCCACGGACTTTGCGGTGGAACAAAACCTGAAAACGAAAACCGGCTGCAAGACTCTGTCGCTGGATACGAAAAATAATCGCATCGTACTGATCTGCACCGAGCGACTGCCGCAGGCTGCATCAGCCGCTACGAATGCTCCGGTGGCGAGTGCTCCAGCTACCAATGCGCCCGCGGGACAACGACGCGGTGGCGGTGGACGCGGCGGTCCGGGCAATCTGGATGTGTTGTGGGTCGGGCATTGAAGTAAGAAAAAATTTCTGCGCAAACAGCCCAGCCTATCCGGCTGGGCTGTTTTTTGTGGGAAGTGTGCGTTGTCGGCCTGGCGTTGCTAAAAAAGGCTGTCGGATTCGCTTCTTAGCGGACATTACTTGGTGAATGCGCCTGCTGGATGATGCCGAATTGCTCGCCGCCTATGTGACCGAACATTCGGAGGAGGCGTTTGCGACGCTGGTGGAACGGCATGTGTCGCTGGTGTATTCCTCGGCGTTGCGGCAGGTGCGCGATCCGCATCTGGCCGAAGAGATCACGCAGGCGGTGTTCATCATCCTGGCGCGCAAAGCGGGGAACCTGCGGAAGGAAACCATTTTGGCCGGCTGGCTTTGCCGCACCGCGCGTTACGCCGCCTGCAACATCCTCAAGGCCGAGTATCGCCGGCACCATCGCGAACAGGAGGCGCACATGAATTCAATCCTGAATGAACCGGAGCCGAACGTGTGGCCGCAAATCGCGCCTTTGTTGGATGAAGCCGTGGCGCAACTGGCCGAGGCGGACCGCGACGCCGTGGTGTTGCGCTATTATGAGCAGCGGCCGCTGGCGGACGTGGGCCGGGTGCTGGGCTTGAACGAGGACGCGGCGCAGAAACGCGTGAGCCGCGCCGTGGAAAAGTTGCGGCAATTTTTGCTGAAGCGCGGCGTGGCCTCAACCGCGGCCGCGCTCGTCGCCGCGATCTCCGCCAATTCCATCCAGGCCGCGCCGGCTGTGCTCGCGCAATCGGCAACCACGGTCGCGCTGGCCAAGAGCACGGTGGCCGGCGGTTCACTCATCACGCTGGTCAAAGCCACCCTCATCGCCATGAAAGCAAAAACCATCATCGCCACTGTGACTGCCGTCGTGCTGGTTGCGGGCGTCGGCACTTATATCGCCTTCAAAGCGAAAACGCCCGCGCCTGCCCCGGTCGTTTTTCACGAAACGTTGCCCGTTAAATTCGCCAATGACTCCTTCAATGACCCGGCGGCCAACCTGGGAGCTGCCCTCCTGGGAAACAACAACAACTTCGCTGACAAGTTCGTGAATGAGATTGATTCCGGCACACTGCGCACCAGCAATTCCACGCCGGCCATCCATATCAAAAGTTTGGTTGAACCCACAGCCACGGGTGCGGCGGATTATTTAAGATCGCTTTCCAAGCCTTTTGAGAGAGGCCTCTCGGCTGCCCGCGAGACGCACTATTTCGTGAATAAAGATTCAGTGCTCTTCGGAAAACGTATCCGCGTAACCAGTTGGATGAAGACCAGCAACGTCCACAACTGGGCCTGTGCCACGCTGGCAGTCGCGAACACGGAGGGCCACATTTTTTCCTTCGATGGCATGTACGACCGTCCGCTCTCCGGCACGACTGACTGGCAGCAGATTGAATTCGTCGCGGATGTTCCTGCCGAGCCGTGTGTCATTGTCCTGGCGCCGGTGCTTTTTGGGACCGGTGAGGTTTGGTGTGACGATTTTCAAATCGATGTCGTGCCCAACGGCACGCCCATCACGAGCGATGCGCGTTGGACCGTCTGGAGCCAGGATCCCAACGACTACACGGAAACAACTGATTCAGATGTGACTCACAATGGACATGCAGCCCTTTGCATCACCTACGTGGCGCCTGAGGCACCGCATAAGTTCTCATTTGTTTGGTGGGGCCAACACCAACGCGACTTGAGTAAATTCCGTCAATACGTTGGGCATACGGTGCGGATGAGTGCCTGGGCAAAGTTCGAAAAGCTTTCCGACCGGGGTGGTCTGGATTTCGAGCCCAAGGGCGCCAGTGGGGTTGAGCTCGCCAAGCAGACCACCTATCGCCAATTCAAGGGCACGGCTGATTGGGCCCAATACTCCACCACCTGTGTTGTCCCCGAAGGAACGCAGGATTTCCAAACCGCCTTCTACTTATACGGCAGCGGCAAGCTCTGGATCGATGAGAGCTCCGTCAAATTCGAAATCATCAAATAGGAACTAGTTTTTCTTGTGGGGTGAACACCCCATAGGAAGGGGGCGGCCGGGTGTTATCCTACACTTATGAATACATTATTGATTATCGTAGTTCTTCTCCTCTTGTTGGGCGGCGGCGGTTTTTATATTGGTGGTCCAGCTGTTGGCGGCGGAAGTCTTGGCCTGATCCTGCTAATCTGCCTGGTCATCTATTTCGCCGGTGGATTCCGTGGCCGGAGAGCTTGACCGGGGTTCGCCCGTCACAATCTTGGCGCCACTGGTTTGTTCGGTTCTGCCCAGCCGTTCGCACCGGTAACGTTCAGTTTGCGTTTGAAAATCTTGTCGCCGCAGGTGGCGAAAAGCGTGTCGAAATTTTCGCCACCGAAACACAGGTTGGTCACGCGTCCGCCAGGCACAGGAAGGATGCACTGTACGCGTCCTGCCTGGTCACACACCTGGATGCCCATGCGCGTGCTCACGTAAAGACGACCCGCGCGATCCACGCGGATGCCGTCGGCGCCGCTGTCATCATCCACGTCGCGCTCGTGCAGCCAATAATATTTTTGTTTGTCGGCCAAAGTACCATCGGGCTGGATGACATAACTGTAAACCCAATGCGAACGATAATCGGAGACGTACAGCAGCGATTGATCGGGCGAAAGTGTGAGGCCGTTGGCAAAGCGGAGGCCGGAATCTACGATCTTTTTTTCGCCATTTGATTTGACGAGCCAGACCTTCGTAGGCCCATTGCTGCTGCTGGCCATGGAGTCGGTCACGTAGATGTTTCCGTTGTAAGCGATGACGATATCATTGCCGTGTAGATTGGTGGCAATATCTGCTGCTTCACCTTTGTTCGGCTCCATATGATTGGTGTCCACGGGATAGGCGATGACCTTATCACTTTTGCCCACGGTATAGAGCCAGCCATCCCGGGCGAACGCTTCGCCGGTGACGTTGACGGCGTTCGTCACGAATAATTTCCGTTCTCCGTCCGTGGTGATTTCCCAGATGCGGCCTGAATGCGCTTCAGAAAAGAAAACTTCGCCCTTCACATTCGCCGTAGGACCATCCGGACCCTCGAGTCCATCCGCGACGAGTTGCCAATTTTCACCGGGGATCAAAATGTTGGTCAGCGTGTCGTTCAAGGTCTGCCGGCCGGTGACGGGTTGCGGCCAATCTTTCCAGAGCCAGCGCATCGCATCGGGAAAGATGGCGTTTGCGTGTTTGCCGCTGTGGATGTCTTCACCCCAGATGTGATTCACTTCGTAGCCTGAGAACAGCAGCGCTCGCTCCATCGTCTGGTTGGCCATCCACCAATCGCCGCCGTATTTGTTGTTGTCATTGGTGCCGTCCTGGAGAAAAACGCGGAGCGTTTTGGGTTCGTATTTGCGGATGAGCGATGGGTAACGAGAACCGCCGCGCAAGTCCACGAAGGTGCCGATGCCGCTGAACACACGGGTGAATTCATCCGGACGTTCCCAGGCGACCGTAAACGCGCAAATGCCTCCGCTGCTCTGGCCGGCGATGCAGCGGTCGTTGGCATCGTGTGACAACCAGATCGCGCGGCCATCCGGCAGCGTGACTTTCTCAACGGCAGGCAATATTTCTTCCAACAGAAAGCGCGCATAATTGTCGCCGAGGCCATCGTATTCGTAGCTGCGGTTGAAGCGGTCGAGCGCGGTGTTCGTATCGGCGGCGTACACGATGCCCGGCTTGATGAACACGCCGATGGTCACCGGCATTTCTTTTTTGAAGATGAGATTATCGAAGACGTTGGTCGCCTCGAAGCCGACGCCATCCTGCCCCACATAAACGCAGGCCGGTTTGTCTCCGGTGTATTCTTTGGGAACGTAAACCCAGTATTCATGACGGGTGCCGGGAAAGATTTTTGAGTTCTCTAAAGTGAATTTCAGCACGGTGCCTTTCGGCACATCGGGCTGCGGCCTGGAATCCGGTCCGAGCGGATAATCCGCGGCCAAAGCGGAGAGCGCCAACAGGTTAAATGCGGCCATCAACGAGCAAACAATCGGGGATTTCATAGCTTGAATCTATTCAACCATCCGGGGCGGGGCAACGGATTAGAATCGTTGCGCCGATTGTGAATAACTATCCCTTGCAGTGGGGGCAAGCCATGCTTAACTGGACTCAATCAGACAGTTGTCCGTAAACCCGTAATTCTATGAAAAAGATTATAGCCGTCATGGCTGTGCTTTGCAGCCTTGCAATTTCCCACGCGCAAACTTATCAGGCGAATCTTGATGGCCTTCAGGAAGTGCCGCCGAACGCCTCGCCGGCTTTTGGTCTGGGCGATTTCAGTTTGAGCGGCACGAACCTGAGCGTGACCACCGGCTCCTATCAGGATCTGTTGGGTGGCGCGAGTTTCGTTACGGTTCAGGATGCAGCCTTGGGAGTGATTGGTCCAAAAGTGTTCAGCCTTACACTGGACACGCCGGGAGCGACCACGGGAACGTTCAGCGGCACGGGTGGATTAACGGCGGCACAAATAATCGACCTCAATGCGGGCAATCTCTACGTGAATATCCGCAGCTCGGTCTTTCCAACTGGCGAGATCCGCGGGCAAATCGAGGCGGTGCCCGAACCTACGTCGATGGCGTTGCTGGGCATCGGTTCAGTGGTTCTGCTGGCAGTGCGCCGCAAAAAAATTTGACGTGCCGGCGACTCCGCGCCCGGCTTACATCGAAGGTTTGATGATTCCGAAGGCCGCGCTCTGCGGGTCCTGCAAAACGGCGATGCGTCCCACGGTGGGTATGTCAAACGGCGGCATGCAAACTTTCGCGCGCAACTTTTTGGCTTTCTTGACGATAGCGTCCACATCTTTAACGAAGATATAGGGAACCCATTGCGCGGGTATGCCGGGCTTGGGAGATTTCATCAGGCCGCCAACGCCGTCCTTGCCCTGGGTGAAGAGGGTATATTCAATGCCCTGGCCGAAGGGTTTTGATTTCCAGCCGAGCAACCCAGTGTAAAACTTTTTGGCGGCGGGGACATTTTTGGTGACGAGTTCGTTCCAGCCGAACCGGCCGGGTATGGGACGTTGTCTGGCTTTGCTCATAATCTCTTTCGGTAGTTGAATTTGATTCCATTTGGAAGTTCGCAAAATAATCCAATTGCGCAACTGGTTTTTATTTTGGCAGTGGCCAGCAAGGTCTTCTATTTCATTTTTGCCGTGCGCGTGTTAATCTGGCGTGAGTCCAATGATGAAATCGTCTCTCACTCTTGTTTTTCTGGTGATCCTTTCATTTTGCCCGCTCGCGTCCGCCGAAATGATCCGCGACGTTGAATACGCGAAGCCGGACGGGGTGAGCCTGACGCTGGATGTGAATGTGCCGGAAGGTAAAGGGCCGTTTCCCATCGCGATTCTCGTGCATGGCGGCGGATTCACCAACGTGACGAAGCAGCAGTTCATCACACCGTTGTTCGCGCCGCTCACGGATGCGAACTTCACGTGGTTCACGATCAATTATCGCGGGCTGATGTCCAATTCCTATCCGGTGTGGGTGGAGGACGTGGAGCGGTCCATCCGCTGGGTGAAAGCGCACGCAGCGGAATACAAGGGCGATACGAACCGCATCGCGCTGATCGGCGAATCGTTTGGCGGTTACCTGGTCATGCTGGCGGTCGGCCGAGCCACCAACGATACAAAGGTGAACGCCGCAGTGGTGTTTTATGGACCATTCATGGACATGGCGGCCGTGGCGAAAAAGAACGGGCACATCCCGGACCAACAGATGAAGGCCTATGGCATCCATACCTTCGCCAGTGCTTTAAAGATTCTGCGCGAGGCCTCGGTCCCCACCTATTTGAGGCCGGGCCTGCCGCCGGTCCTGCTCATCCACGGTACGATGGACGACCGGGTGCCTTACTCGGTCTCCATGGAAGCGCAGAAAGAAATGAGGAAGGCAGGCATGAAATGCGATTTAATCCCGGTGGTGGGCGCGCCGCACGGGATGGTGAATTGGGATAAATTCGACCAAAGCTACAAGACGAACATGATTGAGTGGCTGAAGCAAAAGATGGATGTGGGAAAATAATCCGCTGGTGAGGCGCGCAAAAACTTTTTCGGAACAAAAGCTTGCAGAAATAAAATATTCGGCGAGCATCGCTGGCAAAATCAATAAATTGATCGGGTTTTCGGACGGCGAAAGTTGTCCCAGGTCTTCAAATAGAAAGCAAAATAGTCCTATGTTCATATTTTGGTGCGCCATCGGAGCTGTAGCCGGAGTTGTTTTCAGCTCTTTGTTTGAATGGACATTGCATCGTTACCTGATGCATCGGTCCATCCTCGTAAAATTTTTCCGCTATCCGTTCGAGCGCCATACACTGATACATCACCACGTTTTCAAGGCCGACCACACGTACCATCTTATCCATGAACCAGACAAGAAAACGATACCCATGGCATGGTGGAACGGTCCAGTGCTTGTCGCTATCGGGCTGCTGCCATTTTTGGCGTGGTCAATCTTTACTGAGAAATGGGGCATTTTGACCGGCGCGGCCATCGCTTCCACCCTGTATTTTGCAGCTTACGAATACATGCACTGGTGCATGCATCTGCCGAGGAAGCGCCACGTGGAACGGTCGGGAATTTTCTTCCGCCTGAACGGGCACCATCTGCTGCATCACCGTTACATGGGCAAAAACTTCAACGTGGTGTTGCCGTTGGCCGACCTGTGTTTGGGGACGTTGCTGTTGCGCTCGAAAGTCGCGTTTCCGCAAGCGCAAGGGCCGGCGGTGCCGAATGTGCAACCGGTGTCGCGCATTCCCAGCATGGAAACGGTTTAAGTCGCGCTGCTATTTCCCGCCGATCTTCACAAGTAATTGGCCGGCTTCATTCGTGGTCAGCTCCGGCATGGGCAGATCTTTGCGTGCCGGGCCTTTGGTCACTTTGCCGGTCGGATCGAACGTTGAACCATGGCAATCGCAATAGAAGGTTTGGTCCGCTTCCACGTCGAGTTTGCATTTGCGATGCGTGCAATACGAGGAGAGCGCAAATAATTTCCCGTCCTTGCGGATGATAAAAAATCCAAAATCACGAAACCGGGGATAGATGCCATCGGCGGCATAGTCACTGGCCGGACCGGCGTTGATGACCTGTTCCTTGCCGGGAGAACTGCTTCCCGCGGACTGGCAGCCGGCGGCGGCCAGTCCCACGGTCAGCATCAGGAAGTCCCGCCGGTTCAGTTTCATGACGGAAGCTTCGGCCAAACGATTTCAATATTCAAACACCAAACTGGTGGCGACGCCCCAATGCATGTCGGCACGGCCTTCGTCATTCATCGGGAAGATAAATCCGACGCCTAGTCGTGGCTGGATGCGGCCAAGAGTATTGAGATTGACGCGCACGCCGGCCAGGCCGATAAGGCTGGTGTGGCCGGAATCCGCGTGGTTCAGCGGCGTTTCTCCGGACAGTTCGAATACGGGAACCAATTGTTGGACGCCGGGCAGGGGCAGTTCGTTGTGGTAGATGGTCCAACCGAAATCAAAGCCATATTCGAGCGTGTTCAAACCACCGTCCTCGCCCCCGCCGTAAAGCATTGAGTAACCGGCGATGGATTGAACGGTGAAATGTTTGCCGATGCGAGTGTCGTTAAAAATCTTGGGAACGACTTCCGTATTTTGGCTGACGTGCGAATAGACGGGAATGCCGACCTCGATGGCCGCGCCGAACGTCGTGTCAAAACAACCTTTGGTGGAAACGAATTGATAGAAGGAATAGCGCGCGCCCAGGTCGATGTTGCCCAGGCCGTCGGTGACATGGTGTCCTTCCACATCGCTCTCAAAATGAAATTCGGCTTCCAGTGTCAGCGCGCCGAACCCTTTTTCGACTTCAGCGGTGACTTCGTCGCTGTGCGCATCATGGGCGCCGGTGTGTACCCAATCCAACCGAGCTTCGTTGACTTCGAGGTCGGAATCATCTACGAGGAAAGGCTCGGGAAAAGCGCCCTGGCCGTAAGCGCTGCGATGGTCGAGGCCATTAAACAGACCGTAACGCGTAAGGTCGTTTTGGCTGATAGTGGTGGTGGGGGTTGTAGTTTCCATCGTGGTGACAGCCTGCACGGTGGCGAAGCTGGATAAACCGATGACGACGACACTAACGGTACATTTAACTACTGATTTCATGCCGGCGAACATAGCTATCGCCTCGGAGGGCTGCTACCGGTGGCTTGCTAATTCTTAGCGATGCCTTGTCATGCAAACCTTGTTTTGCGGGCCAAAATACGGTGGGGACGGCCACTATTTACTTCGCGGGGCTGTTGGTGGCCGCGGGTTTATAAAGTCCTGCTTTGATGAACGGGGCAAGAAATTCGCCATAGCCGGCTTCCTGCATCTTCTCGACGGGAATGAATTTCAACGACGCGGAATTGATGCAATAGCGCAGGCCGCCCTTATCTGCCGGGCCGTCATCGAAGACGTGGCCGAGATGGGAATCAGCAGTTTGCGAGCGGACTTCCGTGCGCTCCATGCCGTAGGCGGTATCGGTCTTTTCCACGACTTCACTGGCCTTGACCGGCCTGGTGAAGCTAGGCCAGCCGGTGCCGGAATCAAATTTATCCAGCGAACTGAACAGCGGTTGGCCGGAAACGATGTCCACATAGATGCCGGGTTGGTGGTTGTCCCAGTACGCGTTGTTGAACGGCGGTTCGGTGCCGCATTGCTGCGTGACCTGAAACTGCATAGGGTCGAGTTTTTTCTTCAAATCATCCGCGGGCGGTTTGTGAAAGTTTTGCATAGCATTGGTTGAATAAACGGGCATTGAATTGTTATCGGAATCGACCGGCGGTTTGGCGCGCAATACGGCTGCGGCCAGCAAAACGCCCAGGGCTGCTACAAAGAGATAATTGGTCCGGGCACGAATCATAGTTTCATTTCTTATCCGTCGCGCCATGTGGCGCAAACCTGACACATAACTGACATCGGGCGCTGCATTGCGTTCATCGCAGGTGAATTTCCCCGGGCATAATTTCAATCATGATGCCGTTCCGCGCAAGGGCAGGATCAGAGTGCGGCCCGAAGGGTGGCGGCCAGTTCTTCCGAGGTAAGAACGACGGGGTTTGCCTTCATGCTGCTGGCGTTGGCCGCCTTGGCCACGATGTCGGGGATGTGGTCGGCTTTGATACCGTAAGAACTCAATGGTGGAATCTTGCAATCGGATACCAATGCGTCCATCCATTCCACACCGGCATCGGCGGTGGCGTGAGGGTTGCCGGTGATGATTTGGGCGATTTTTTCGTATCGGTTCAATGCGAGGTTTTGTTTGTCACGCGCGCGCAAGGCGCGGATATTGGCGGCCATGACGTGCGGGAGCAGGACGGCGCAAATGGCGCCGTGCGGCGCGGGAAACATTCCGCCGATGGGCCCGGCAAAACCATGAACGGCACCGAGGCCGGCATTGGCTAAGGCGAGCCCGCCAAACAGACTGGCGAGCGCCATATCTTCGCGCGCGCTTTTATTTTTTCCGTCGTGTAGGACAACCGTTCGCAACGAGCGTGCCGCGCGCTGAATGCCATCGAGGCACCAGCCATCGGTCATCGGATTGGCGCGCGTGCAAACGAACGGCTCGATGAGTTGCGTGAGGGCGTCCAGGCCGGTGCTCGCGGTGAGCGCGGGCGGGAGTTCGTAAGTGAACTCCGGGTCGACGATCGCAAGATGGGGCAGCATTAAAGGGCTGCGCAGGCTGACTTTTAATTTATGCTCCTCTGATGAAAGAACGGCATTGCGCGTGACCTCCGAGCCGGTGCCCGCTGTGGTGGGGATGGCGATGAAAGGAGCGGATCGTTTCGTCAAAGCTTTGCCGCGTCCGATGATCTCCAAATAATCCTCTAATTCCCCTTCGTTAGTCATCATCGCAGCGATGGCTTTTGCCGCATCGATAGCACTGCCGCCGCCAAAACCAATCACGAAGTCACATTTTTCATCTTTGGCTATTTTCGCCCAGCAATCGACCGCTTCCGATTGAGGTTCGCCGTAGGTTGAAAGACCCACTACCTGTGTTCCAACACTTTTCAAAAGAACCTGGATCTTTTCCGAGCGGAGATGATCTTTGCCGGTGACGAGAAAGGCCCGAGTGCCGGCTTCTTTGGCCGCCGCAGGCAGATGTTGGACGGCACCATTTCCAAAAACGATGCGCGTGGCGGTGGCGAATTCGAAATTCATTTGCGCCAGTCGGCGTCGGCCGGGAAAACGTTGGTGAACTTCACGCTGGTGCGTGGCTCGGCCATCATGGACGCAGCAGTGTCTCGCCAGACAGAATAATGTTTGGTCTCCTTGTGGGCGGCATTGGCGTTTGCGTCACGGTACACTTCAATGAGAACGAAGCGGGTGAGGTCATCCTGTTGTTGGACGACATCGAAACGCAGCACGCCGGGTTCTTTGATGCTTTCGCGAGCGTTGGCGAGGGTGGCGGTTTTGAAGGCTTCGACGCTTTCCGGTTTGACGTGGATGTGGACATGGACAACGAGCATGGCATTCCGATACGTCAAAGCGGTCCAAAGCTCAAGCGCGATGAAAGGGAATCACGGTTTGGTGATCCGCAGCCGCATGAAGCGGTGCGGTGTGCCGTCCATGAGAACGGTGTCTCTGACGCGGACGGTTTCGGTGACACCATTGCCATCGTCAGAGATTTCGGGCATTTGGACGCTGGTGGTCCAGGTGCCGGTCAGGTCGTCTTTGACTTCAACAATGAAGGTGACGTCCGTGGCGGCAATGGCGCGTTGGTAGACGAGCGAGAAATAACCGGCTTCATTGGTGATGGAATAAAGCGGCATGGTATCGAAGGTCTTGGGGTCGCGGCCCAAAGCATATTCGGCGATGTTTTGCAGGCCGTCACCATCGGGGTCGGCGGTGTCACCGGCGATGGCGGGATTAGTGGAATCGTTTCCAAATTCGGTGAGGCGCCACTGTTCGAGCGGGGCGAGGACGACGGTGGCATTGTTCACCGGTTTGAGCCGGAGGTAATCCAAAGCGAGGGTGTAGCCGCTACTGCCGGCGTTTTTGCCCGCGATGGTGAAGGTGACATTATAATTGCCATTGGACGGCGCGGTCCACGTGCCGCAATCAAATTCCTTAAGCATGTTGGTCCAGAGTTGGATAACATTCGTGGACGTGGGTCCAAGGTAGAAATTGGTGGTTGTTGACGTAGTGACCTTTGTCCAGAGCAAATGGCTGGGCAGCAGGTAAGCGACGTTGGTGGTGCAATAGGTTTCCTGCACAGCCCCTATGTTGGTCGGCCCACAGGACAATTGGAACTGCGCCGTGTTGGTGGAGGCGTCCGCGACAGTGAACACTTCGTAAGTACCGGCGACGACATTTGAAAGGGTGTAGGTGACGAAATCACCTGGCGCGTTGGCGCTCAACTGCGTGCCACGCCAACCGCTGTAGGCGGCGTTGGTGCGGATGAGGTGCGGATCGCCGGAGGTCGTGGCGGTGAGAGATTCAGTCTCAAAGACGGTGGAGGGAACGATCGTGTAGTTACTGCCAGCGGTTGTGGAGAATTGATACAAGCCCGGCAACACCATCGGGGCGTCCACGTAGTTCGAGCCGAGCATGACGTCGATCGGCCATTTGGAACGGAGCCGGCAGACGTTGCCGACTTTGGAAAGGAGGGTCGCGCCGGTGAGTTTGCCGTTCGTCCAGGAGAGATTATCCACTTCAAATCCGCCGCGCGCGCAAAGGCCGCTCACCGTTCCGTTGGTGAAACGCGAGGGCAGGGCGGGCAGGAGAAAGACTTCGCCGGACTCACTTTGCAGGAACATTTCGGCGATGCCGGAGAGGCGTCCATAAATGGAATCCAATTGCATGTGGGTATCGGCAAAAATGAGGTTGGTGGAGACTTTGTTATAACCATAAAGGAAAACGAGATTGGTGTAGGCGTCGTCACCATCCTGCAGCCGGGTGCGCAGGTTCAACCGCCACGCACAGGACCAGGGAGTGAGGTTGCCATTGGCATAACCGCGTTCATCCACAGACACTTTGGCGGCGGCGGCGATCGTGGGCGTATAGAAAGTCGAAATTTGGTCACCGGGGAAAAAGCCCACGAGTTGCGAGCAATGGCGGTGCCCGGAATCATAGTCCACATCATACAACCATTCCAACAGACATCCGGTGCCATTGGTGCTGACGCGATCCGGCGGAAGCTGGCTCTGGAGGGCGGCAATATTGGTGCGGAAAGATTCATCGATGCCGAGCAATTGGCTGGCGGCGATCACGTGGCTGAAGAGGTCGCGGCACAGTTCATTGTCCATCGTGGGGCCGGGCACATTGGGGACTTCAGAACTGCTACCGGGAATTTTTATACCGTGTTCCGGCGAATAAGAAGGGCAGGTCACCAGCCAATTGGTGTTCAAGTTGAGGAAACCGGGTGTCGTTGGATGGATGAGGAAACCCTGGAAGAACTGCGCGGCGCCCTTCATCATCGGGTAGCCGTTGGTCGCGAGCCAATTGGTGTCGCCGGTGTAAAGATAATGCCACCAGACATGCTGGCAGAGCCAGGCTGCGCCGGTGGGCCAGATGCCGTCAGTGGCATTGACGGCGGAGGCATCACGCCAGAGGTCGGTATTGTGATGCGCGACCCAGCCATCGCAGAAATAATTGGTCCCCGCCGCGCGGTGGCCGGTTTCGGTAAGATCGCGCATCAGGTCGAACAGCGGCAGGGTGCATTCGGAGAGGTTGCAGACTTCCGCGCCCCAGTAATTCATCTCCTCGTTGATGTTCAGGGTCATCTTGCTGTCCCATTGCTGACTCAGATTGGTCAAACAGTTCCATTTTCCTTGCAGGTTGAGCGCCTGAGAGCCGGGGCGCGAACCGGCGATCATCAGGTAGCGGCCGAGTTGAAAATCCAGCGTGACAAATTGCGGGTCATTACCATCGATGGAGATCTGTTTTTTCCGGTAGCCGATATCCGCGTTGGTGCGGGCGGGATTGCAACCCAGGTCCAACGTGACACGATTGAACAGGTTGGTGTAGTCCGTCAATTGCGCCTGGTGCAGTTCGGAATATGCCAATTGGGCGGCAGCGTCGACGCTATTGGAACAGATGGTGACGTAATCGGCGGTGAGGTCGTGGTAATTTTTGACATTGGATGCCACGCTCAGGAGCAGCGTGGCGTCATCGGCATTGGTCACTGCCAAAAAGTTACTGCCGACCGTTACTACGCCGCCATTGGCGATGAGGCGCACACGGGCGTCATAGCGGACGGCATTGGTCAGGCCGTAGGCCACATACCGGTAATCCGACTGGCCGAAGACAAGCGCATGCAGGACCAGATCGGTATTGACCGTGCTCAGGGTGCCCTTTTGCTGGGTTGAAAACGTGCAGTTAAAAGTGATCCTGCCCGGCTGGCTGGCGGTGAAATGGACGGCGATGACCCGGTTGCTGGGCGCGCTGGCGAAGATATCGCGGTTATAGGTCACGCCACTAAAATCGTAATGCACGTTGACCGTGGCCGTGTTGAGGTCCAGCGAGCGGCGATAATTCACCAGGCCGCTGTGGGGAAAACTTAGCACCAGCGAGCCGGCATCCTGATAGGAGGCCTCGCGGGGTGGCAGGCTCATCTCATTGTCCGTGAATTCCGTGAGGATGTCCGTGCCATTGAAGCAATCGGTGCGAGCACTGGCCAGGCGGGCAGGCGTCGAATTCGTGTTCTCAGTATAGTGCGGCTGACCGCTCCAAATGGTGTCTTCGTTGAACTGAATGTTTTCGAGTCCCACACCGCCATAGATCATGGCAGCCAGTTTGCCGTTGCCGATCGGCAACGCCCAATTATACCAATGGACTGGATCACCCAGCGTCACTGAATTGGTGAACCAGATGGACAGCGGCCCGGGGTCGGCACGCAGGGAAATGGCCAGACAGAAGAATACGGCAATAATACAAATCCGGCGCATCATGGTTGAACCCTACATATAAACGATTTAGGGGCCGAAAACAACCGCCGCAACTGCCAAAATTCATTCGATTTATGCCTTGGGCAGAACAATTTGCTGGCTGGCGGATGGGGGTTTGGTGTAATTGGGCACCGGATGAAGACGACGATTCCCGATGAATTGAAGGCCGACGTGCCGCCGACCAAGTGGGGCAAAATCCTGACCATTACGCCGATCGTGATGACGGTGATTGCGACGATGCTGGCGGGATTGTCCTCGAGCGAAATGACCAAGGCGCAATACAGCCGGTCGCTGGCGGCTCAGCTTCAATCCAAGGCCGGCGACCAATGGAGTTTCTTCCAGGCCAAAAAACTCCGCGGGGCGATGCAACGCAGCACGCTGGATATCCTGAAGGGCAGCACGGAGGTTCGCGACCTGGATATGGATGCGATGGAAAAAACCACCGGGTCCACCCGGGCGCCGATGACCGCGATGGACAAGGCACTGGCCACCGCCGCCCAGCCAGCGACCATTGACCCAAATATCAAAGCGGCGATGCAGGCGGTGGAAAATTCCAAACCGGAAAGCGAAGTCACCGAGGCTGTGAAAAAGTTGGACGACAAGACGCTCGCCGACGCGTTGCAGGCGGCCAAGGACCGCGCGGCTGAATTTGACACGAGCCTGGAGCCAGTGACGCCGGGGTTTGACCAGATCGAGAAAAAGTTGTTCGCCACCGACAAGGCGCTGGCGCACGATTTCACGGCGGTGCGGCTGAATTACGCCGCGTTGAGATATGATATGGAGGCGAAGCTGAACCAATCGGTGGCGGGCATATATGAGTTGCAGGTGCGTCGGAGCGATCTCGAGGCGGCCCGGCATCATGAACGCAGCCAGCGCTTTTTCTATGGCATGCTCGCAGCGCAGATGGGCGTGATCATCTCCACGTTTGCCCTGGCGGCGCAGAAACGCAGCTGGCTCTGGTCGGTGGCGGCCATCGCCGGATTGATCGCGGTCTCGTTTGCCGCGTATGTTTATATTTGTATCTAACCCACCTTCGCGCGCACCTAAGATATGGCCACACGTTGTCTGACCGTCGCAATGGCAGGGGTGCTCGCGATCTTCCTGGTTTCGTGCAGCCAAGGACCGCCACCGGAACCACTTTTCACGGGGACGATCAAAGTGGATAACGAACATCCGCGGCGCGACGTGGATGGGCATATCATCGATGCACACGGCGGATGCATCCAGATTTTCAACGGCCGGTTTTATCTGTACGGAACAGCTTACGGCACGAACCTCGATAGCCTTGATACGCGGGATTATTTCGTCGCGTACAGTTCGCCGGACCTGCAACAGTGGAAGCTGGAAGGCCGGCTGATTCCGGACCAGCCGCAGGGCATTTACACGCGTCCATACGTGATCTACAACTCCACCACGCACAAGTATGTGCTCTGGTATAACTGGTTCGCCAAGTTGTGGGTCGGGCAGGCCGGCGTGGCCACCAGCGATTCGCCCACCGGTCCATTCACGGTCGTCACCCCGGCGGCGCATGTGCGCGGCAATTGTCCCGGCGACGGCAGCCTGTTCAAAGATGATGATGGCACGGCGTACTATGTCTATACCTCGATGAATGAGAATTATTCCGTGCGGGTGGAACGACTCACGCCCGATTACCTGGATACCGCCGGCGAGGCGGGTGATGTCTTTGTGCGGGGAACCGAAGCGCCGATCCTCTTTCATCGTGGCGCGACCTACTATGTACTGACCGGTTCGTTGTGTCCGGACTGTCCCGAAGGCAACGAGGTGTTCGTGCTGACAGCGACCAATCCGCTCGCGCATTTTATCCCGCGACTGGATTGGAACATCAACCGCCGTCCCGAGGCCGGCACCGTGCCGCTGAGAGCCGGCCAGGCCAGCGTCGTCGTTGAAAAGAAAGACCGGGTGCCGAACATTCCCGCGCAACAGACTTGGGTGCTGAAGATTCCGACCGCGGGCGAACCGGTTTTCCTGTGGCTGGGCGACCGCTGGGGATCCACGCCGGATGGACAGAAGGGCCATGATTTTCAATTCTGGAGCCCGCCGCTGGAGTTTGACGCGACCGGCCGCCTCATGCCGCTGACGAACGCGCCGCAATGGAGCCTCACGCTGGATGGAAAGCCAGCGCCGTGAGCAAGTGGCGAATCCCAATTAAAACCCCCCCTTGAATAGCCTTGAATAACCTTGAATCGAGCTTCGTACCGTTCTGAATTTTGGGTGTTCTTTTTGTTCTTTCTGTTCAATTCGTTATTTCAGCGTCCTTTTCAGCCATTTCCACACTCGCCCCTTGGCACCCCTAAGCCCCCTCCGCTCGACGCTAAAAAAAAGAGCCTAAATTTAGTTAAATTCTCCTAAATTTGAGCTTGGCCTCGATTTCATTTCAGGCGTTATTCTCGTCATTATTGTCATCAACCTCATTATCGTCATCGAAGCTGGGTAGGGTGAGCACTCCCGTGCGCCTCGTCGCCATTAATCCTGGTAGCCGACGAGGTAACGAGTCGTTCTTCTCCCTCTTCCCTAACGGCCGCCCGCCACTCCTCACCCCCAATAGTGGTCGGACCACAATTCGCGCAGCGAACAACTCATATGGGCACCTGACTCGTGGCGGGCCAAGGGGCCACATCGGTCGGAATTGCTCCCGCCGAATCCCGCATCGCGTATCATTTACTAAACAATGTCAAAGAACTTCCCTTGGCGTTTTCCTCGGAAAAACGCATTTTCCCTGAACTTATTCAAAGTTCAGCCATCAATGTACACACTAGTAAAAGTTTGTCAAATAAAATCTCATCCCCATTCTTCTCTTTTCGGCGACCGCGAAAGGTAGGGCATACAGTCCTCTGCGCGCCGCCCACCTGCTTGCCGCGCCAAAGCACAGCGGCGGCGGGACACAATCCCCGGTAGGGCGCGTCACTCCGTGCGCGCCGTCCGCCGGCCGTTTTGTAGGCAACGACGGACTCGTCACGTCATAGCCACGCGAAGACGGAACTTGTCGCGTGGTAGACTTGCGAAGACGGAATGAGTCGATCCCCACAACCCGAAATGCCAAACCAGAAACTCGAAACCTGAAAAAGGACCTCTTCATTCTTTAATCTGCCTTCCGCCTTTAAGCGGAGCATCCCGCACCCCCTCCCTTCCGTCCCACCTGTCCTACCCGTCCGACTTGCATCCTGCACTCTTATTCTTATTCATCCTTCTTTATTTCCTCCTCACTCCACTACTCATCTCCGATCCTTTCCCGATCTTGGGTCGTCCGGTCATGATTTCACGCCCGAAAACGTGTCAGTCCTGAGTGGCCAAGTGACAGGGGATGGGGGTCGGGGTAAAAGCACAAGAATGAGGTGTCAGCGGATTGGGGTCACTGGATGATGGTGGCGAGGGCGTATATCAAAACGGCGTTGAGGAAATTGATAGGCAAGCG
>Ga0265338_10000333_pt1 | contig 85872 bp, 79 predicted proteins | sample 42126metaG_FD_193579 | JGI IMG/M metagenome (GOLD analysis project Ga0265338, IMG submission 193579) | Rhizosphere microbial communities from Carex aquatilis grown in University of Washington, Seatle, WA, United States - 4-21-26 metaG | ecosystem: Host-associated > Plants > Roots > Rhizosphere...
AACGACCTGGGCTCTATTCAAAGGGAACAGCTTTTCCAGAAGGACAAATACCGTGGTGGATCCCAAGAGATCGAGGATCAACCAGTCCAGCCCGAGATATGGCGTATGGTCCGGGAATGCTCCGACGGGGACTTTCGATCCGCCCAGCGCTACTGCTGCCAGCACGAATACGAACGCCGCGATGTTAGGCCCGCGCATCCGGTCCAGGATGATATTTCCCAGCGATAAGCAGCCTGACACCAAGAGGCTGGCAAACAGGATGTAGCGGCAAAGTTGCACCGAATATTCGTGCCGCAACTCGGGCGTGGTTAGATATTGCGGAAAATGGAAAGCCAAGACAGCCAGGAAGCCAAGAAACGCCAGGCCCAGCGCAATAGCAGTCGTGCGCAGCCCTTTTCCGCGGGGCATTTCCCCGTCTGCCGCCAATAGCCGCGTTGTCTCGGTCACGACCTCGTCGATCAAGCGGGTAGGAGCGCTGCCCGCTTTTTCGGGAGTCTTGGATTCTATATCCGGCATGCAAAGGGATCCTGGGTTCGCGACCGGGCATTGTACGCAGCAAGCGCGATCCGCGCTTCAGCGCCCACTATTTTTCGGACCGAGTTACATACGCAAGGCGCGCACCCGATTTTTTAGGTGCTCGATTAGCACGCGGCGCGCGTTGGCTCGCCTACGCTACGGCTCGGTCCGCCTCGGCCAGCGCCAAGTCCACACCAGCCTCGCGAATGCCGACGGCAGCGGCGCTCGGCCGCTTTCGTCACCGCACCCAATTCCGCTGTGGCTTCGAACAGGCGCAAGGTGGTCAAGTCGAAGTGGATGCGGTCGAGGGTGATATCTCGCTGAGAGGAGATGTATCCGGCGGCGGGAAGTTGGAGATATCGGAGGGATGCCGCCGCATTCTAGCAAGAACGGATATGAGCATATTTGTAATACAAATATGCATGATAGATCTAGCTCGGTAATTTTTCTGTTGAATAGAGAGTTAAATTTTGTTTTACCGGCATTTATTGACGGATTTTATCGCTTTTAACGGCTTTATCAGTATAAACTGGCATTGACAGTTGCCTGACAACATTGGTAGTTTGTGCCCAGCGCATGAATGGCGCGCGTCGGTAGCAAACACACCAAGGACAGCCAGATGAAGTGGTTACACAGCCTTAAACTTGCGAACAAACTGCTGCTGGCTTTCGCCGTTTGCGCAATGATCACTGTGGCGGTGGGCGCGATCAGCGTGGTGACCCTGTCCAGTTTGAGCGCCATGCAAACCACCATGTACGAGCGTGAACTCACGCCGATCCGCGGTATCGGCAATGCGCTTTCCGAAGCCGCGGAGCATTACCGCCGCTTGTTCGACATGCTGACCAACGACGACCCGACGGCGAGCGCCGCCTCCCTGCAGCTTAATCGGCGGGGCGAGCAAATCATCGTTGCCGCGGTCGACTTCGAACTCGCCCATGCCACCAGCGACACAGATAGACAGTTGCTCGCACAATTCGATGCGGTGTGGCCCGCGTATCTCGCTTCAGTGAAAAAGGTCGTGGACGCCGCCGACGAAGCCAATCTGCCGGGCGGCCTGCACGAAATGCACGCTCAAACCGACGCATTGCATGTCAAGGTGCGCAACATACTGAGCGCGTTTGCCAGTGCCCACGACAACTCGGCCAAAGCCCAATACCAGGCTGGCGCCGCGCTCGCGGTTCACGTGACCGAATGGATCGGTGGCTGCGCGCTCGTCGGCATGATCCTCGCGCTCTCGGTGGGTTTTGCCATCAGCCGCTCCGCGACGCGCTCGATCGGTGGCGAGCCGCGTGAGGTGGCCAAGGTGGCCGCCGATATTGCGCGCGGCAACTTGAGCGAAAACATCGCGTTAATGCGGGGCGACGACGACAGCATCCTGTTTGCGATGCATGAAATGCAGACCTATCTTCGCAACACGGTGGGGTCGATACGCGCCAGCAGCGTTTCGGTCGCGGACTCAGCGAGCGAAATTGCCCATGCCAACGAAGACATGTCCCAACGCACAGAGCGACAGGCAGTCTCGCTGAGCGAAACGGCCCACAATATGGACCGCTTGATGGAGGTGGTCAGAGACAGCGCCGCGAACGCACACAAAGCCAGTACGCTCATGCAACAGGCATCGGGCACGGCAAGCCAAGGCGGCTCGGCGGTACAGGAACTCGTGGCGACCATGAACGTCATCGAACAAAGTTCAAAACGCGTGGTCGACATCATCAGCGTGATCGACGGCATTGCCTTTCAGACTAACATCCTTGCGCTCAATGCCGCCGTAGAAGCAGCGCGCGCCGGAGAACAAGGGCGCGGCTTCGCCGTCGTGGCGTCGGAAGTACGCAATCTGGCGCAGCGCAGCGCCACGGCTGCCAAGGAAATCAAAGTGCTGATCAACGATTCCGTCGGCAAAATCCAAAGCGGCTTGCTGTTGACGCAAAGCGCGGGCAACACGATCAATCATACTGTCGAGGAAGTCACTAGCCTGTCGGAGTTGATGACCCAAATCGCGACGGGATCCGCGGCGCAAACCGATGGCCTGGAGCAGATTACGCTCGCCGTCGCCGCGATGGACGAGGTCACGCGCCAGAATGCCGCGCTGGTAGAAGAAGCAGCGGCAGCGGCGGCATCGCTAAGCGAAACGGCCGGTGCGTTGCGTGAGACAGCGGCTTACTTCGACATCGAACGCCGGGACAGCGCGCAAACGCCCGCATTCGCACGGGCGGGCGCAGGCGACTTGCACTACCGGACCACGTAACGCCGAGCGACCTGATGCCGCACGGCTAACGTCAAGTGTGACTGAGTTCGATGAATGAATACGACTGGACGAAGCAAGCGTGCGCGCCGTCCCGAAGCAAGCGTAAGCGCTCGGCCATGCTCGGGCTGCCGAGCACGGCAAGAATAGCGGACGATCCCGGCAAAAGTTCGCGAATGCGTTTAAGCGGTTGCTGATCGTGTGACTACCCTCAGAAAATTGGTCGCAGGAGATGCTCGCGCTCGAATCTTGGCACGCTAGATCGCCCAGCGTGAGCGCCGCGCGCGTGGTCAATAATCCGCGGTGTCTGCCTTGTATTGACTGTCGTATGGCCCCGCCGGCAGACCCCGGCCATGCGTGCCTACCGACAAGGCGTTGGCTCGCTCAGCCAACGGGATGTAGTTCGGCTTGGCTTTCGCTATCGCCGCCGAGACGGCCGCCACGATCAATGTTGCAAGCGGATTACCCCCACTCGAAGATTGCGGCTGATAGAACACCCGCTGATGGTTCTTCCACAAGGTTTCACCGGTTGTGCCGCTTTTTAACACGTAATCGAGTTCGACCGTCACGGTCGTGGAAAGAACCAGGACGCCCGCACATTCGTGCTGCAAGAGGAGGCCACTGAGCAATTGGGACACCTCCTTGATAGCGTACGCGAGGTGATGGAGCCCAATCCCCTCGATCTGAACGAGTCGTCCAGCAAGTCTTTCTTACTTAACTGTCAGACCGAAGGTGTTTTGCTGTATGCCGAAGCGGCAGCTGAACAGATGCGTGAAATACAGGAAACCATAAAGCAACATCGGCAAGCGGCGGCTCCCGCAACAATAGGACTGCGAGGCTTGTTAAGGCGGTTATTTGGCAAAAAACGCAAGTAGGATGAAGCTCATCCAAAACGCATCCACTTTCGATGCCACCCCCGCGAACCGAAACTGGCAAATCCCCCAAATCCCGCGTAGAACGGCGGCCTGCGCGGGCGTCGCACAATGAAAAAGCTATTGATCCAGGCTGCCACCTAGCTAGCTCAAATATTTCCAAGAAGGACTTCTGCAGGCAAGCCTTGGTTGGCTAGTACGCTAAGTTTTTTTAATCTGTTCGACTGCATAGGACAGGCGGTGATTCTGATCGACAAGAACCCACGTCCCAGGATTTCCCGTCCCAGCATGGCCTGACGCACAATCCTGAATATACCTGTCACCGTGACTGAATTCTCGTCCTTGGTAGTGACGGCTAGCGACCACATTGGCTGCAAGCTTCCGGTCTTGCTCATACTTATCTTCTAGACGCAGGCTAACGAACGCGCCAGCGTCCCGACCGTCTCTAAGCTTCGCGCGATCTCGTCCGTCCAAGGGTGTCCGTAGTTCAAGCGGATGCAATTCCGAAACCCGCGACTCCCCGAAAAGATCGGGCCGGGTGCAATGCTGATGCCCTGCTTAAGCGACAGCTCAAACAGGCGCACCGAATCGACCTGCACCGGCAACTCCAACCAGAGAAAATACCCTCCCTCCGGGCGCGCAACCCGCGTTCCAGGCGGAAAGGATTTCTCAATGGTCGCCAGCATGTTCTCTCGTTGGGCAGCAAGGTCTTGCCGGAATCGGCGCAGATGGCGATCATAGCTGCGAGTCTGGAGATAATCGGCGATCGCTAATTGTGCAGGCATGGACGTGGATATGTTGGTCATCCACTTCGCCCGTGCGACCTTCTGCGTGAAGCGTCCCGCCGCGACCCAGCCCACACGGTAGCCGGGCGCAAGGCTCTTTGAGAAGGAGCCGCAATGGAGCACCAGTCCATTCCGATCAAATGCCTTAGCCGGACGCACAGGCGACGCCCCGAAATATAGTTCAGCGTATACGTCATCCTCGATCAGCGGCACCTCATGAGCGGCCAGCAGCGTAACCAACGCTTCCTTGGTCGCGTCCGGCATCGTGACGCCGGTAGGGTTCTGAAAAGACGTCATGAACCAGCACGCGCGGATTGGATGCCGTTTAAGTGCATCGGCAAGCACTGAAATGTCGAGACCGTTACTCGGATGCATAGGTATCTCAACCGCCTTCAGTCGCAGCCTGTCGAGTGCCTCAAGCGCCCCGTAGAACGCTGGCGTCCGGATTGCGACGGCATCGCCGGGGCGGGTTACCGTCTGCAAACAAAGCGTTAGCGCTTCCAATGCTCCGGCCGTCACGACAACTTCATCGATCGGCACCGCCATCCCCGCAGCCATGTAGCGACGGGCAATCTGACGGCGCAAACCTTCGTTACCTGGAGACAGGTGCATGCCCGCTGCCCCCACGCCCATCGTCCGCGCAGCTGACGCGAGCGAGCGATTTAGCGGATTCGGTGGGAACATCGCCGGACTCGGAAATGCGGCGCCAAGCGGCACAATACCGGGTGCGTTGGACGAACTGAGCACGTGAAATAGGAGATGGTCTGTCTCAGGCGTAAGGGAAGCCTCGGTCGGTCTCACGAACGACGATCCAGCCGATGTCTGCCCCGCTTGCATTGATACGAAATGCCCTGCACGTGGGCGCGTCTCAATCAGCCCCTGAGATTCCAACGATTGATATGCGTGCGCGACGGTTGCCGGGCTTACACCATGTGACTTGGTCGCCTGCCGCACAGACGGGAGACGCATACCTGGGGCCAGATCGCCGCGCTTAATAAGCCTTGCGATTTCCGTCGCCAACTCCTTGTAACGCATAATATATTCACCGTCATGACCCTTGCGGTCGTATGACTGTCTCCCTTTTGCCAGCGTCTATCGACCAGGGCGAGCGCGCAGTCGATGAAATTCGGGTTTCAAGGCTGTGCGTCAGCAGCCGTCTTTCGGCGATTCGCTTCGGACGCAAGCCCTTTGGTCGAGACATACCCGCCCTCATAGCCCTTGCCCGGCGACATTTACGCACGATCGTTCGCTTCGATATACAACCTAATAGGGTGTATAACACCTTATTAGGTCCTTCATGTCAATAGGTTGTATTGCCACTATTTCGGTGGTGTATTGATCGGAGATAAAGTAAACATGAATGACCGAATGCCACTGGCACGAGTTGTAGGGAAAGCTATTGCCTACCGCCGCACGATGGCGAATCTCACTCAAGAGCAGGTCGCGGAAAGGCTCGACATCGGGCAAGAAGCTATCTCTCGGATGGAGAGAGGCGTTTCTATTCCAACGGTAGTTCGTTTGGCGGAGTTGGCGGATATTTACGAGTGCAAACTGGAGCAATTGCTGACAGAAACCTCCGACAGGGAAGATGACCAAGCGAAGGCCATCTTGACCATCGTCGGTCGCTTATCAGGTGCTGATCGACGCCTTCTTATCGAATGGCTAACAGTGTTTGCCGACAGACTTCTACAGTCGTCTAGGTCAGGTTAGACCCGCGACCTTGTGAATTCGAGGTCTTGATTAGCGAGCGCGGACGCAGTGAGCCGCCCCGTTCGCTGTCTCGCTTCCTGTGGATTCCCCCGGCAAGACGTGACGGTCCACCGCTCTCAAGGAATGCCTCCAGGCGGGCAATAGTCAGCCCACGACTGTAGAAAAAACCTTGCCCAAAATCGGTTCTGGAGGTGCGGAGCGCCTGGTGGTGAGCTGCGCTTTCGACTCCGTCGGCCACGAGCATGGCGCCTACGTCGTGAGCGACATCGGCCATCGTCGCAAGGCGCGAGACACGCTCGTCGCGGTCAAGAGTGAGCACCTGCCTGTCCATCTTGATCAGATCGAAATCGAAGTTCCTGAGCAAGCGGAAGTTGATCGAGCCCAAACCGGCACCGGCGAGCGCAAATCGAACCCCGTCTTTCCTCAATGCTTCCACCGATTCCAGCACCCGTGATGTGAGGTCCGCACAATCGCTCTCCGTCACTTCCAGAACCAGGCGGGGCAATAGCCCCTTGGCCGAATCCTGAACTTCTGACACAAAGTTGTCGGCAGCCATGTGAGCGGCTGAGACCTTCACCGCGATATACAGCGATTTCGCAGCGTTGAGCGTTGCGACCTCGCTGGCTGCGGTGGCAAGCATGAATCTAGTCAGAGGACCAGTCATTTTGCTGCGTTCGAGATGGTTCATGCAATGCGCTGCCCCGAGCAGACCAAATTCAAGGTTATCCCAACACAGCACTGCTTCGATGCCGACGCATTTGCTCCGGCGAAGACTGATCACCGGCTGATACTTCAGGCCAAATTCCCCACGCCTCAATCCCCTTTTTGCCGCGCGAACGAGCCTTGCTTGCGGCGTAAACTGCCGCCTAAAGAGCGTCCAACATCCAAGGGCCAAAAGACCAAGAAGCCCCAGTGCGATCAACACTTGGGCGCCGAAGAGCACGACCAGAGGATCGACAGAAGGAGAACTGGACGTTTGCGACGACGGTTCAGATGGCAAAATTTCTTCGTGCGACACAGGCGCAGGCTGCTCAACGCACGCGCGATCCTCTCCGCACTCGGCCGTCGTCGGCAACTTTTCCGGGGAGGGGGCAGCATCCATAACGGCAGCAGAAACCGGCTCTCGTGCCGACGTGGCCATGCTAAACGGCACGCTGGTCTGAGCGACAGTAAGAGGGCTCACTGCTACGGATGCGTCAGGAATGACATTCGTGTCGGACGCGCTGACAAACGCCCCGACGCCAATCTCCAACGGGGCGAGCATTGAAATGCAATGCAGTTGGCGAGTGTCCAGCTGCCCTATCGGGCCGGCGACCGGACCCGCCAGCGCTGCGGGCGCGGGCGGCATGACGGGAAGCGTGCAGACGGTGCCGAATTGCAGACCCGAAACGTGAGTCGGCTCAATTATCTCCGACAATCCTTGCGCAAACGCAGCGATGCGGCGCCCCACGTCACCGATTGCACTATCCTGGCTCGTGCTCGCGTGTGCGGGAGGCTCCAATGCGGCGAGCAGGAAAAGCATAACAAACATTAATTTAGTTATGCGAAAAGATGATGTATCGACGCGTCTCACGCCGTTACGCTGCTGGCTTACTGAAAACATTCTTTCCTTCTAACCGTGCGATGCGCCTGGCTTTGTGTGGTGTCTCGCAAGCTGCGTGCCAATGGCGCGCCGTTCCCCACCGCGAACTTCAGAGCAGTCGGGCTGCGATGGCGAGGCGCACCGGCCGAGCAAGAAAGTATCCTTGCGCACTGGTGACACCGAGCGACTTCAACACGTCCAATTCTTTGGCCGTCTCGACCCCCTCGGCGACGATCTGGCTGCCAGTCTCCGTAGCAAACGAGACCATCGCCGCCACAAGTGCGCGTCTTCTGGTATCGGTATCGATGCCTCGAATCAAGCTCGAATCGAGCTTGATAAACTCAGGATGAAGATTGATGATGTGTCGCATGTTGGCGAAGCCCGCGCCCACATCATCCACAGCAATCCGGACTGAACGGCTCCGCAGCGGTTCGAGCGCTCGGATCAGTTTGTCGTAGTCGGGGACGTAGGCAGATTCCGTGATTTCCACGACAATGCGATCGCTGTCCATATCAGCAAACACAGCCTCAAGTTCGCCACTCAAGATGGTTTCCGGCGAGGCATTGACCGCCAGATAGCAATCCGGCACGACTAGCAGCCCGGCAAGTGCCTTGCGAATTGCCTTGAGCTCCAGTGGAACAATCATGCCAACGTCGAAGGCATCGGCAAACCACTGGCTTGGCGCAAAAGTCGGCGTGGCCGAGAACCGTGATAGGCACTCAAGGCCCATCATCCGACGAGGGGCGAGCGAGTAGATCGGCTGGTAAACGATAGAAGGCTCGTCGCCATTCAGCACTGCCTGTATGCGAGCCATCTTCTCTTCATGCTCTCGAACACTTGTGACGTTTTGCACTCTTATATCCGGTGAATCAGATGGAGCCCTAGCGTCCGGATGGGCACCACGCACAAAAAAAAGGCGCCGCTTAGGCAGCGCCAAAAGCTTTCGGGGTTGAGAGTCACTATCCGGAAGTTCCGAGGGGGGGAGCAACCAAGTCGCTTCACGACGCTAGCGGAGTTTGAACGTTGAGAGCACAAAAAAACAGACTCAGATTCACGCAGAAAAACCGTATCAGGCAAGACAAGCGAGGAATCCGTCGCGCAGATGTGGAAGTCACCCGCGCGCGGTGTGTAGCGATTTGATGTGCCGCGGCGTGTGATCGAGCGTCAGCTACGACTCAAAATGCGATACGCCGCCGAGTGACGACGCAACCCGGAGAGGGTTAGATGATGGTTAGTAGACGATGAAGCCGACGCCTTCGGCTTCGTGGTAACCGGAGTCGATCTCGCCGCCGATCGGGTAGGCGTCAACCCTCGATGCCCAGTGAGGAATGGTCGTGACGCCCCGCATGCTCGCTTCACGGATATCTAGACTGCGTCCCGAAAACATGCGGAACTCGCGATAGCCTCTAGCTCTGCCCCCCACGTTTTAGAGCTAATCGGCGCCACACGATGCGTGCGCGAGCCGCTGAATTTTGCGGCAGAAAAAAAACTGAGCCGCGATGGCGTGACGCCAGCGCGGCCCAAAAAACTTTGCTACGAAGTATTGCTACGGCTTTCGGTTAATGTGAGTGGCAGAGCATCTCCAGTAGCAGGCCATACTTCCAAGCGATTCTGGCGACGGAACGAATGTACGAATAGCGCCCGCTAAACGGCTTAAACACCGCACGGAAATTGATAGTTTGATGATCTTCTGGCGCAATCGCGATGACATGCGCGGCATTTTGAGTGCCCCAAAAGTTGACGAGTTTGGCAAACATCGCGCTCTTGCCAGTGCCTCTGCGACCAACCACCACGATACTGTCTTTTGTTTCTATGACGGACCGATATTCCGGTGTCACAATGAGATTCGCTAGAAGAAGCTTGCTGTCATGTTCAGCAGTCTGCTCGCCAAGTAGACTTGCGCGTCGTTGTTTCACACTGGCCCCGAGCGTCGATCAATTATCGGATGCGTAGCTCCGCCAGGCACGTTACTTCACAAGTCGCCTAATCGATTGGCAGCGATTTGTCGCTGATTCTCTGGGTTTGAACCGTGATTTGGGCGCCGCCGTTCTCCTCTCGCTGCCGCAACAGCAATGCCAGCAATAACTTTCCAAGCACATCCACTTTCGATGCCACTGCCACGAATCACGACTGGCAAATCCCCCGAATCCCGCGTAGAATGGCGGCCTGCGCGGGCGTCGTATAATGGTAATACCCTAGCTTCCCAAGCTAGAGCCGTGGGTTCGATTCCCATCGCCCGCTCCAGTCCGTCTGATCGTTCCCCCAACGTTTGAAAGCCATTCGGCACCACGCGACGCGTGCGCGAGCCGCTGAACGTTGCTCCAGAATGAATTGAGCCGCGATGACGATGACGCCAGCGCGGCCCAAAAAGCTTCGCTACGAAGTATTGCTACGGCTTACTTCAAAACGTTTCCCAATCTCCCGCCGCACCGGCAGATGCCGTAACCGCCGGTGCCGCAACCCTCGGCTCCCGACGTTGTCCACTCGCGGGCGCCACTGCAGTACTACGCCCCACTGGCCGCTTGAGTTCAGGCTTCTTCGCGACATGCCCGGCAAGCGCAGCCGAAGCTTGTGCTTTAGGACGCGCAACCGTAAACACCGAAACCATTTCATTCAGTTTCATCGCCTGCTCTTCCAGCGACTGAGCGGCAGCAGCAGCCTCTTCAACCAACGCGGCGTTTTGTTGAGTCACTTCGTCCATCTGATTCACGGCCAAGTTCACCTGCTCGATCCCGCGTCCCTGCTCTTCGGAAGCCGCCGCAATCTCGCCGATAATATCGGCCACACGCCGTACGGCCTGCCGCGCCTCGCCCGTAGTCCTGCCGACTTCCGCTGCCTGGCTCGAACCTTCCTGGATCGTCCCGACCGACCTCTCGATGACGTCCTTGATCTCTTTGGCTGCCGCCGAAGAGCGTTGCGCCAGCGTGCGCACCTCGGCCGCGACGACCGCGAAGCCTCGTCCTTGCTCGCCCGCACGCGCCGCTTCCACTGCCGCGTTCAATGCCAGGATGTTGGTCTGGAACGCGATGCCTTCGATCAACGTGGTGATTTCCGCAATCTTGCTGGAGCTCGCAGTGATTTCGCCCATGGTCTGGACCATGCGCTCCACCACCGAATTGCCTCGATCGGAAATGTCCGAGGCGTTGACGGCCAGCGCGCTGGCTTGGCGCGCGTTGTCGGTATTTTGTTTCACCGTACTGGTCAGCTCCTCCATGCTGGCGGCCGTCTGTTCGAGCGAGGCCGCTTGCTCTTCGGTACGCGCAGAAAGATCGACGTTACCCGCGGCAATTTGCTTGGACGCGACGCTCACCGAGCCCGAGGACAGCCGCACTTCGCCAATGACTTCCGCCACGCGGCTCAACAAGGTGTTGAAAGCGCTGGCGGTATGGCCGATCTCATCCATGCGGTCGATCTTGGCCGTCGCGGTCAGATCGAGCGATTGGCTTACGTGTTGCAAGGTCCGTTGAATGTTGCTCAGCCCTTTCGTGAGCAATTGATAAAGATGTGCACCTAATCCGCCCGCTACGATCAGCACCCCGATAATCGTGGTAACCAGCAACCAGAATGCCTGCGTGTAGTCCGAGTCATTGGTTGCACGAATCTCATGACTGAGCGTGTCGTTGTACGCAATATGGTTGTCGATACCGGTCGCCAGGGCCTTTCCCGCCAGATCCACTACACCACCCTCGGCGAGCAAGGCCTTCGCGCCGTCTTGGTCGCTGCCTCGAGATTTCGCCACGAAGTTTTCGCGGGTTGTCCGAAACGCCGCCATGTTCGCTTTGTCGGCGTCCAGCAGTTTCCGATCGGCGTCGTCGGAGATATCGCTACGCTCATAAGTCGCCATCTGCTGGTCGAAGATCTTATCCGCGTCGGCCATCTGTTGCTCGACAGCAGTCTTGGCGCCGGCATCGGCGGCCAGAACATGTCGCAAATTCAGTCGCCGCAGTGTTTCCAGCATGCTCTTGGCCGTATAGAGCGTCTTGATGCTCGGAATGATGTTGGTTTGGACCGCGTCGAATCGCTGCTGCGCTACGCTTAGCTGGCGCAGGCCGAAACCACCGACCAGAATGAGCGCCAACAAGGCGATGGTTAACGTCAGGATCAAACGTTTGGAGATGGTCATGAATTCTTCTCAGGTTGTGGCATCAAAAATTTCGGCGCGCAGCATGCCCCAGCCGAGCGGGTTGCGAGGACTGCTTTATCGAGCAATTGATATATACATGTCAAGCGTTACAACCGTCTGTCACTCGCCCTGTCGCGATAGTGCCACCACCAAAAACAAAAGGATCGCGTTGTGGTTACAATCCGGCCGCATTGTCCACGCTGGGCCGTCGTCCGATCCATGCACTGCACAGGTGCAGGGTATAATTGACGCTTGCCCGTTCGTCTTGGTCCCTGCTCGCGCAACTTGATCGAAACGGCTGCCCTGCTCGTCGTATCGAGCCGTCCACTCCGCGTAGCGGCGTTTGTCCGCCCCGCGTTCTAGCCAGCAACATGAAGCCCTTTTCCCTGCCAGATACCCCCGACGAGTCGACCACCGCCGTGGACCTCCCTGTGAGCGCCGATGGCACAGAGAACGCGTCTGCGAGCGGCGATGCCAGCGCGAGCGTCAGCGCGGATATCCGCACACACGTGCCCGGTAGCTCAGATGACATCGCCGATAACAGCGAGGAAACCGCTGACAACGCCACCGACAATGCGCTGCGTCATCGTAAGATTCGCAGCTTCGTAACGCGCGCCGGACGCTCCTCCAAGGGCCAGTTGCGTGCACTTGAAGCGCTGGGACCGGAGTTTTGCCTGCCTTATACCGCTGCGCCGCTAGACTGGGCGAAGACATTCGGACGCAGTGCGCCGCGCATTCTGGAGATCGGTTTCGGCATGGGCGTGACAACGGCCGAGATCGCAGTGCTACGACCGCAGGACGATTTCCTCGGGCTGGAAGTCCATCAGCCCGGCGTCGGCGCGCTGCTCAAGCTGATCGGCGAGCAGCAATTGACCAACATCCGGATGATCCAGCATGACGCGGTCGAAGTCGTCGAGCACATGCTCGCCCCGGATACGCTCGATGGCATCCACATTTTCTTTCCCGATCCGTGGCATAAGTCGCGTCATCACAAGCGACGCCTGATTCAACCGCCGTTTGTCGCCCTGCTGGCATCGCGACTGCGCCCCGGTGGCTATTTGCATTGCGCGACCGATTGGGAAAACTACGCCGAGCAGATGCTCGCCGTGCTCGGCGCCGAAGCGTCGATCGAGAATACCGCCGAGGGCTACGCGTCGCGGCCGGCCTACCGTCCGGTAACCAAGTTCGAGCGTCGCGGCATCAAGCTCGGGCACGGCGTGTGGGATCTGCTGTTCAAACGGCGAGTGGCCTGAAGCCACACCTCAACCGGCAGATTTTTCGATAATCGCGACGCGAATTCCGTGGTTTTCCACGCGGATTTCGCCCGGCTGGTAAGTGACGCCCGCAAACGACAACTGTTGCGGCTTGAACGTGTAGATCGGATAGTGATCCAGCAGCTGCGTTGCCAGCACCGATGCGACAGCGTTCAATTGCTGCGCATCCTCGCCTGAAATATTCCCCACATCGATACGTTCCAGCTTGGGCGCACGCAGCACGACGGCCGCGCGCGCCGGATCGTACTCGAGCTGGCTGTTGACGGCGAAACTGCCGCTTGCCGAATGGCGCAGCAAGAGGCTTTGGAAATCCGCGTTGAGCGCGATCGTGACGCTGTTGGTCTCCGGATGCAGCATCAACACGGGGTGACTCAGGTTCACCGTCATCAATTGCCCGAAGTTGCGCTGATACGGAAACTTGCGCTCGATGGCGCCCTGCGCGTCACGCTGCGAGAACGTGTAGTGATCGGGGATAAACGGAAACACCTGACAAGCGCCTAGCGTCAATACGGTCGCCAAGCCAGTGAATACGGCTAGGCGTAAGAATCGGCGACGCAATACGCGAGGAATGGACATCGTGAAAACGCTCCTGTTTTTTTGCCAACGTACGTGATCCGGGACGGTTCCGCACCCAAACCCGAACCTGCATTATGCGCGAGCGCCGCGCCAGCACGCGGCCCCGACCATTTGGACTTATTTTGGACTTCCCGTGGCAACCAGGGTTCAGCCGCCGGGGCATGTCTCGATTTCAAGCCGTTGCAGCCAAACGAGCGCGTGGGCCGCGTCGGCGCCGCACATTTCCTGGCTCGCCTGCAGGCCGCCACAGCAGGCCGGCCGCTGCGGCTGTCCGAAGATGGCGCAGCGCAAATCGGCGCTCAACTGCACGCACCGCTCGCCCGCCGCCTTGCCCAAAGGCATGCCGGGGATAGGGCTGGAAATCGAAGGCGCGATGCAGCACGCGCCGCAATCAGGCCGGCAGTCCATTTATTCTCCTGTTCGAGCCCGGGCGTGGGACGGTATTGCGATAAGGCTGCGGATTGGGCCACCAGTTTGCTACAATCGCACAGTTAAGTTGCATCACTTCTTTGCGTCATTTCTTGACTGATCCGGAACGATCCCACCATGAATATTGAGCAAGCACGTTTCAACATGATCGAACAGCAGATCCGCCCCTGGGATGTGCTGGACCAGGAAGTGCTGGGTCTGCTCGCGGTCGTCAAGCGCGAACATTTCGTGCCCGTCGCGTATCAGGCCCTGGCCTTTGCCGATTTCGAAATTCCGCTTCCGGCCGGCCAGCAAATGCTCTCGCCCAAGGTCGAGGCACGCGTGCTGCAAGAACTCGCCGTGAAAAAACACGAGTCCGTACTGGAAATCGGTACCGGTTCGGGCTACATGGCGGCGCTACTCGCCCATCGCGCGCAACACGTGCTGACGGTCGACATTCTCCCCGAACTGACCACGTTTGCTAAAGATAATTTTGCGTCCAATGGCGTGACCAACGTCGAAGCCGTCACCGGCGACGCGGCGCTGGGCTGGCCGGCGCAAGCTCCCTACGACGTGATCTGCGTGTCCGGCGGTCTGCCGCTACTGCCGCCCGAGATGCTGAACCAGTTGAAAATTGGCGGACGCTTGTCGGCCTTCGTCGGTATGCGCCCTGTCATGACGGCGCAGATCGTCACGCGCGTGAGCGAAACCGAATTCCGTGTGGCCGAGGTGTTCGACACCTACGTGCCGCCACTGGTCAACGCCATAGAGCCGTCGCGCTTCCACTTCTGATCGCGCGTTGATCGCCCATTATTGCGTTTTTTCGCTACAAGGCTGCAGATGCAAAACCTGACCGCTCCCGCCCTGGCCGAATGGCTAGCCGATCCAGCGCGCCCCGCGCCGATTCTGCTCGACGTGCGCGAACCGTGGGAAGTGCAAACCGCCCACATCGCCGGCATCACGCATATCCCGCTGCAGCAAATCCCCACGCGCGGGCTGGAGCTGGATCAAGACGCCGAGATCGTCTGCATCTGCCACCACGGCGGCCGCAGCGCCCAAGCCGCCATGTTTCTCGAAGCGCGCGGTTACTCGAAGGTCCACAACCTGCAAGGCGGGGTCGATGCATGGGCCCGTCAGGTCGACGGGACGATGCAGACCTATTGAGGTATCGGGTCGGTGATCAATCGACCGTGTTCAACACCTCCTGCACCACGCTGAACAGCTGCTGGATCTGCTTTTCTTCGATGATCAGCGGCGGCGAGAACGCCAGGATGTCGCCGGTGTAGCGCAGCATCACGCCTTTCTCAAAACACTTCACGAACACTTCGTAGGCGCGGGCGCCTGGCTGGCCCGGGCGCGGTTCCAGCTCGACTCCGCCGACCAAGCCCAGGTTACGCACGTCTATCACATGCTTTTCGCCGCGCAAGGCGTGAATTGCATTCTCGAACACGGGCGCCATCGTCGCAGCCCGTTCGAACAGGTTTTCGCGCTCGTACAAATCGATGGTCGCCACGGCTGCCGCGGCCGCCACCGGGTGCCCCGAGTACGTGTAGCCATGGAACAGCTCGATGCCGTTGGGCGCGGCCGCTCCTACGATGGTGTCGTGCACGGCGGTCTTCACGGCCACAGCGCCCATCGGCACGGTGGCGTTATTGGTGCCTTTGGCCATGGTCAACATATCGGGCACGACGCCGAAATAATCGGCGCCAAACGCGGTGCCCAGACGTCCCCATCCGGTTATCACTTCATCGAAAATCAACAGGATGCCGTGCTTGTCGCAAATTTCGCGCAAGCGTTGCAGATAGCCTTTGGGCGGAACCAACACGCCGGTGGAGCCCGCCAGCGGTTCGACGATCACCGCCGCGATGGTTGACGCATCGTGCAGCGTGACCAGGCGCTCCAGATCTTCGGCAAGATGCGCGCCCCAGGCGGGTTGACCGCGCGAAAATGCGGTCTCTTTGATGTTGAGCGTATGGGGCAAGTGGTCGACCGCGGGCAGTAGCGCGCCCGAATAGATCTTGCGGTTCGGTGCGATGCCGCCCACCGAAATGCCGCCGAAGCCCACGCCATGATAGGCGCGCTCGCGGCCGATCAAACGGGTGCGCTGCCCTTCGCCACGGGCACGGTGGTAGGCGAGCGCAATTTTCAGCGCACTGTCGACCGCCTCGGAACCGGAGTTGGTAAAGAAAATTCGTTTCAGGTCGCCCGGTGTATGTCGCGCGATTTTCGTCGCGGCTTCGAATGCCTTGGGGTGGCCCATCTGAAACGTGGGCGCAAACTCCATTTTCGCGACTTGCTGCTGCACGGCGGTCACGATTTCGTCGCGGCAATGGCCCGCGTTGACGCACCATAGCCCGGCCGTCCCATCGAGAATCTGGCGGTTGTCGTCCGAGGTGTAATACATGCCCTTGGCGCTCACCAACATGCGCGGCGTCGCCTTGAACTGTCGATTGGCCGTGAACGGCATCCAGAACGCTTCCATATCGACCGCTTCGGCGGGGCCGGCGGAAGGTGCGTTATTGGCCGTATCGGCGTGGTCGGTACTGGCGTGGTTCGGGTCGCGCGTGTTCATGAAAGCTCCAAGGGTAGGCATCTCTCAATTCTAGGCAGTGGTCACCATTACAGACATGCACAGTTTTGCAATTTTACCGACAAACTGTAGTGGTATGATCGACAGACTGTATTGCTTCACGCGCCACTGCCCGCTGCATCGCCAGCGCCCTTTTAACCTCCACGCGCCGACTTCAAGGCGTGCTCGATCGGCCTGCGCATATCGCCATGAAACGCCTCACGCTATTCGAACTTGACCGCGAACGCCCGCAATCCTTGGTGGATCAGTTGGTCGGCGCCGTGACCGCTGCGCTCGCCGCGCATCTGCTGCGAGCCGGCATGCGTATGCCATCGGTACGGCAACTCGCGCAAGAACAAGGCGTCAGCACCTTTACAGTAGTCGAAGCGTACGACAGACTGGTGGCTCAAGGTGTACTGGTGGCGCGGCGTGGCGCGGGGTTTTTCGTGGCCGGCAAGGGGCCGAGCGAAGCCAGCACGCCGCAACGCGAGCCGGGCGCGCTCGACATCGGCAATACCTGGTTGCTCTCAGAGGTGTTTGCCGATAACAGCGATTCCGTCAAAGCCGGCTGCGGCTGGCTGCCGGCCGCCTGGGTCGACGAAGCCGGCGTGCATGGCGCACTCAGGCAACTCGCCAAGGATGTGCTACCGGAATTCGTCAACTACGGTCAGCCGCGCGGCTATGCGCCGCTGCGCCAGTGGATCGCGCGCCGCCTCGAAGACTTGGCGATCGACGTGCGCCCCGAGCAGGTGATACTGACCCATGGCGCAACGCAGGCGCTCGACGTGATTGCGCGCACGCTGCTGCGGCCCGGTGACACCGTCCTGGTCGAGGAGCCCGGCTATTGCAACTTGCTGGAGATCCTGGCGCGTACCGGAGCGCGCGTGATCGGCGTGAGCCGCACGCCTCAAGGCCTGGATCTGGCGCAGCTCGACACGCTCGCGAGTCAACACAGCCCGCGTGCGCTTTTTCTCAATACCGCTTTGCAAAATCCGATGGGCACGTCGCTCACACCAGCCTGCGTACATCGCGTTTTGCAACTGGCCGAACGGCACGATTTCCACATCGTCGAGGACGATATCTACCGCGATCTGGCGCCGCAGGGCACCGCCCTATTCGCGGCGCTCGACGGTTTGAACCGGGTGATCTACGTCAACAGTTTCTCCAAAACGATCTCGCCTTCGATGCGGGTCGGCTACATCGCTTGCGCCGCGGCGCTGTGCGGCGACCTGACCCGCACCAAGATGGTGGCCGGCCTCACCACCTCGGAAATCAACGAACGGCTGGTGCATACCATCCTCACCGAAGGCCGCCACCGCAAGCACGTCGAACGGCTGGGCGATCGTCTCGCGCGCGCCCGCGGCCAGGTCTCCACGCGTCTGGCCGATAGCGGCATGTCGCTGTTAGCGGAACCTGCCGGCGGTATGTTCGTCTGCGCAAGCTTGCCTGAGGGCGCACCACACGCTCGCGAGGTCGCGCAGCAGGCGCTCGCTGCCGGCGTGATCCTCGCGCCCGGCGAATTCTTCATGGCGAGCGGCGTGTCCACCCACTGGCTGCGCTTTAACGTCGCGTTTTCCGACGATCCGCGGCTGTATCGCTTTCTCGACGCACTGGCGAACCGCTACGCCTAGGCGGTGCGCAAGCGGCTCGCTTTCCCCACACATCGGCCGGCTGCTACGCCCGAGCGACGCTTGCCGAAACGGCACGTGGGTTGCACCGCGCGCCGGGTTGTATAATCGGAGGCTCGATCGGCTGCCCATGCGGGGCGCCCACTACTTCTGCGGATTTCGATGAGTTCCCAACTGCATAAAAAAGGCGAGGCCTGGTCGGCCCGCTTCTCCGAGCCGATGTCGGATCTGGTCAAACGCTATACCTCGTCGGTGTTTTTCGACAAGCGTCTGGCGCTGTTCGATATCGAAGGCTCGCTCGCACACGCCACCATGCTGGCTACCCAGGGCATCATCGGCCAGGACGATCTGGCCTCGATACGCACCGGCATGGCCCAGATCCGCGGTGAAATCGAACGCGGCGAATTCGAATGGTTGCTCGATCTCGAAGACGTCCACCTTAATATCGAAGCCCGCCTGACCGCGCTGATCGGTGACGCCGGCAAGCGCCTGCACACCGGTCGCTCGCGCAACGATCAGGTCGCCACCGATATCCGCCTGTGGTTGCGCACCGAGATCGATCGCATCGTCACGCTGCTCGCGGCCTTGCGTAGCGCCCTGCTCGATCTGGCCGAGCACAACGCCGAAACCATCATGCCCGGCTTTACGCATTTGCAGGTGGCGCAGCCGGTTACGTTCGGCCACCACTTGCTCGCGTATGTGGAGATGTTCACGCGCGACACCAGCCGCATGCTGGATTGCCGGCGCCGTATGAACCGCCTGCCGCTGGGCGCCGCGGCGCTAGCCGGCACCAGCTACCCGATCGCGCGCGAACAAGTGGCTCAGCAGCTCGGCTTCGACGGCATTTGCGCGAATTCGCTGGATGCCGTTTCAGACCGCGATTTCGCGATCGAATTCACCGCGGCGGCGGCGCTGGTGATGACGCATATTTCGCGCTTTTCTGAGGAACTGGTGCTGTGGATGAGCCCGCGCATCGGGTTTATCGACATCGCCGACCGCTTCTGCACCGGCTCGTCGATCATGCCGCAAAAGAAAAACCCCGACGTGCCCGAACTGGCACGCGGCAAGACCGGCCGCGTCAATGGCCACCTGATGGGCCTGCTGACCTTGATGAAAGGCCAGCCGCTCGCCTACAACAAGGACAATCAGGAAGACAAGGAACCGCTGTTCGATACGGTCGATACGGTCGTCGACACCTTGCGTATTTTCGCGGAGATGGTAGCCGGGATCAGCGTCAAGCCGGACGCGATGCGCGCCGCCGCATTGCAGGGTTTTTCAACAGCCACCGACCTGGCCGACTATCTGGTCAAGCGAGGCCTGCCGTTTCGTGACGCACATGAAGCGGTCGCGCATGCGGTGCGTATCTGCGTCGACCGCGGTTGCGATCTGGCCGACCTGACGCTGGACGAAATGCGGGCGGAGCTGCCCAATGTCGCAGCGCTTATCGGCGAAGACGTGTTCGAATACCTGACGCTGGAAGGTTCGGTCGCCAGCCGCAATCATCCGGGTGGCACGGCGCCGCAACAGGTGCGGCTGGCGATTGCCGCGGCCCGTCAGGCGCTCGAAAGCTGAAGGCGGTTTGCGCCGCTTTCAGTCGCGCACACAATCCACGAAATATTCGAGCCGGCCGTTGATTTGCTCCGTGACCAAGCCGTGAATATCGGTGTGGAAACCGGGGAAACGGCTATTGAAGTCGCGGGCAAACTGCAAATAGCGCTGGATGATGCCGTTGAACCGTTCGCCTGGAATCAGCAGCGGAATTCCCGGCGGATACGGCGTCAGCAGAATGCTGGTGACACGGCCTTCGAGTTCGTCGATCGGCACCCGGTCGATCTCGCGGTGCACCAGCTTCGCATACGCATCAGCCGGGCGCATTGCCGGCTCCATGTTCGACAGGTACATCTCGGTGGTCACGCGAGCCACGTCGTTGGCCTTGTACACGCTGTGGATCTGATCGCACAGTTCGCGCAAACCGGTGCGCTCGTACGCCGGATGCAGCGCGACAAACTCCGGCAGAACGCGCCATAGCGGTTGATTGTTGTCGTAGTCGTCCTTGAACTGCTGCAACTCGGTCACCATGCTGTTCCATCGGCCTTTGGTAATGCCGATGGTGAACATGATGAAGAACGAGTACAGCCCGGTCTTCTCGACAATAATGCCGTGCTCGGCCAGGTACTTCGTGACGATCGCCGCAGGAATGCCGGTCTCGCCGAATTCGCCGTCCACGTTCAATCCCGGCGTGATGATGGTCGCCTTGATCGGATCGAGCATATTGAAGCCCGGCGCGAGGTCGCCGAAGCCGTGCCACCGCTCATTGGGCTTGAGCACCCAGTCTTCGCGGTCGCCTATCCCCTCTTCGGCCAGCTCTTCGGGGCCCCATACCTTGAACCACCAGTCTTCGCCGTACTCGTCATCCACCTTGCGCATCGCGCGGCGGAAGTCGAGCGCTTCGGCAATCGACTCCTCGACCAGCGCCGGGCCTGCCGGCGCTTCCATCATCGCGGCGGCGACGTCGCACGAGGCGATGATCGCGTACTGCGGGCTGGTCGAGGTATGCATCAAGTACGCTTCGTTGAAGCGGTGCTTGTCGAAGGTGCTGTTCTCGGAATCCTGCACGAGAATCTGCGACGCCTGCGAGATGCCGGCCAGCAGCTTGTGCGTCGAGTGCGTCGCGAACACCAGCGCGCCGGTGCGCGGGCGCCCCGCGCCGATCGCGTGCATGTCCTGGTAGAACTCGTGGAATTCGGCATGCGGCAGCCACGCTTCGTCGAAGTGCAGCGTGTCGAGCAGGTCGCCCAGCAAATCCTTGATCATTTCGACGTTGTAGATCACGCCGTCATAGGTGCTTTGCGTAATCGTCAGGATGCGCGGCTTGACGTTCGGGTTCTTGGCCAGTGCCGCGCGCGTGAACGGGTTCGCCTCGATTTTCTTGCGTATGTTTTCCGGCTTGAATTCGTCGCGCGGAATCGGGCCGATGATGCCGAAGTGGTTGCGGGTCGGTGTCAGGAACACGGGAATAGCGCCCGTCATCGTGATCGCATGCAGGATAGACACGTGGCAGTTGCGGTCCACCAGCACGATGTCGCCCGGTGCCACCGTGGCATGCCAGACGATCTTGTTGGAAGTCGACGTGCCGTTGGTCACGAAGAACAGATGGTCGGCGCTGAAAATGCGTGCTGCGTTACGCTCGGAGGCCGCTACCGGACCGGTATGGTCGAGCAACTGGCCGAGTTCGTCGACCGCGTTGCATACGTCGGCACGCAGCATGTTCTCGCCGAAAAACTGGTGGAACATCTGCCCCAGCGGGTTTTTCAGGAACGCGACGCCGCCCGAGTGCCCCGGGCAATGCCATGAATACGAACCGTCGGCCGCATAATGGGTCAGCGCCCGGAAAAACGGCGGCGCCAGCGAATCGAGATAAGTCTTGGCTTCACGGATGATGTGACGCGCAACGAACTCCGGCGTGTCCTCGAACATGTGAATGAAACCATGCAGTTCGCGCAGGATATCGTTCGGGATATGGCGCGAGGTGCGCGTCTCGCCGTAAAGAAAAATCGGCAGATCGGCATTGCGACGGCGCACGGCCTGGACAAAAGCGCGCAGTGAAACGATCGCGTGCGCCAGCTCGCCGTTTTCCTCGACACCGTTCACGCCCAGCTCATCGTCGTCGATCGACAGGATAAAGCATGAGGCGCGGCTCGCCTGCTGCGCAAACGAGGACAAGTCCCCGTAACTGGTCAGCCCCAGCACTTCCATCCCTTCGCCTTCGATCGCCTCCGCCAGCGCGCGTATGCCGGAACCCGAAATATTCTCGGAACGAAAGTCTTCGTCGATGATGACGACAGGGAAACGAAACTTCATGGGGCCTGCTCTCCAAAAAAACGATCACCGCGTACTGGGCGGTGCTACTGCTGGTAATTTATCTTTAGCCTTACGTCTTGGGCAGCGTGACACCTTCCTGGCCCTGGTACTTACCGCCGCGATCCTTGTAAGACACTTCGCAGACTTCGTCGCTTTCGAAAAATACCACCTGTGCGACTCCTTCGTTGGCGTAAATCTTGGCCGGCAGCGGCGTGGTGTTCGAGAACTCCAGCGTGACGTAGCCTTCCCACTCAGGTTCGAACGGCGTCACGTTGACGATGATGCCGCAGCGCGCATAGGTCGATTTGCCCAGGCACACGGTCAGCACATTACGCGGGATCCGGAAATACTCGACCGTGCGGGCGAGCGCAAACGAATTCGGCGGGATGATGCAAACGTCGCCCTTGAAATCGACAAACGACTTCTCGTCGAAGTTCTTCGGATCGACAATGGTCGAATTGATATTGGTGAAAATCTTGAAATCGTCGGCGCAACGGATATCGTAGCCATAGCTCGACGTACCGTAACTGACGATCTTGCGCCCGTCTTCGCCAACCCGGATCTGACCGGGGACGAAAGGCTCGATCATTTTGTGCTGTTCGGCCATACGCCGAATCCATGTGTCCGATTTGATAGTCATGTGCGCGCGGGCAGCCCGGATAAATGAAAGTGAAAAATAGGTTTAACGCGGTTCAACGCGCGTCGAATCGGGTCGTTCCGCTGCAATGGCGCAACTGCGCGACGGTGGGCGGAAACAGAGCCGCTTATTCTACTTTATCTGGCCGCACGAAGGCCCACTTTGGCCATTTGGCCTGTAACGGGAAACCCGTCGTTTCTGCGGGGCGCCATGCTCGCCCGGATTGTAAGGCGCGGACCGTGATGTCCGCGTGACAACCTCGACGTGGAAGCACAGCGAACTCGGGGCCGCGCTCATGCGGCAGAACAAAACGTTAGAGACTAAATCAGCCGCGGCGGCCTTCAGGGACTGTGCAGCACACCGCACGCGAGCGCGGGCCCTGCGCCCCGGTCGGGCGCGGTATCGTCCCGATCCGGGTCGCGATGCAGCAGCACCGCGCGCCCGACCGCCGAATTGACGCCATCCAGCGACAATTGCGGCGCCACGATAAAACCGCTGGCATTGCCGTTGCTGTCTGCTCGCACCTGCCCCAGCGCCCCATCCGGACGGGCGCCGCGCTTCAGGCGCCCGGCATCGGGATTGAAGATCGGCCCGGCGCTGCTGGCATCGCGCGCGTTGCAATTGCCCTGTTCGTGCAAATGCAACGCATGAAGGCTGCCGGGCGCAAGACCGTTCAGGTCATATGTGACCTGAACCCCGTCGGCACGCTGGACCAAACTTATCGTTCCGCTAACGTGGCTGCCGCGCGTAGGCAGCAGGTCGGTGCCGGCCCGCAGCTCGCTGGGCCGCAAGAAGCCACAGGCGCCCAGCAACGCACAGCCGGCCGCCACTGTCCCCACGCGCGTCCAGCGGCCGCGCACCGGCGCGCAAAACCGCACATCAAACGGCTTGATCATCGGCCCCCTCTTCCGTCTAGTCTCCAGGCAACGACACGATCAGGTGTTCTGCACCACGATGGCGGGAAATTTCGACGCCATGTCGCGCGATTTCTGCGCCACCTTGATCGCGACTTTGCGGGCAATTGCGCGGTACAACTCGGCAGGCTTGCCGCTCGGGTCCGCCACCACCGACGGACGTCCCGCATCGGCCTGTTCGCGGATCGCGATGTCGAGCGGCAAACTACCGAGGAAATCGACGCCGTATTGTTCGCACATCGCAGCGCCCCCGCCCGCACCGAAAATATGCTCGGCATGGCCGCAATTCGAACAAATGTGGATGCTCATGTTCTCCACGATGCCGAGGATCGGAATGCCGACTTTCTCGAACATTTTCAATCCCTTCTTCGCGTCGAGCAAGGCGATGTCCTGCGGCGTGGTCACGATCACCACGCCCGTCACCGGCACCCGCTGCGAGAGCGTGAGCTGGATGTCGCCGGTGCCTGGCGGCATGTCGACCACCAGATAATCGAGGTCGGTCCAATTGGTCTGTCGCAGCAACTGCTCGAGCGCGGATGTGACCATCGGACCGCGCCACACCATCGGACTATCGGCTTCGACCAGAAAGCCTATCGAATTGGCCTGTATGCCATGCCCGATCAGCGGCTGCATGGTCTTGCCATCGGCCGACTCGGGGTTGCCGCTGATGCCCAGCATGGTCGGCAACGACGGGCCATAGATATCCGCGTCCAGAATGCCCACTTTGGCGCCCTCGGCGGCCAGCGCCAGCGCCAGATTGACCGCGGTGGTGCTCTTGCCGACGCCGCCCTTTCCGGACGCCACCGCAATGATGTTCTTGACGTTGGGCAACAGCTTGACGCCCTGCTGCACCGCATGCGCGACGATCTGCTGCGATACGGCCACTTCGACCTTTTCCACGCCCGGTAGCGCGCCCACCGCCGCCTCGACGCTTGCGCGTATCAATTCGAACTGGCTGTGCGCGGGGTAGCCCAGCACCACGGCCACCATCACCTGCGAGCCATCGATGGTCACCCCGCGCACGCTTTTGGAACTGAGCAAGTCGATGCCGGTGTTGGGATCGACGACACCCGCCAAGGCGGCGTCCACTGCACTTTTTTCGAGACTCATGCCTACTCCATCGATACACGGTTAATTGTTGGCTTCTTGCGACTCATATCTCACAATGAGCGCCGAGTGGATGCGATAGTTCGTGCTGGAACCATGACATGTCGCTCGCGTTCAATATACCGACATTGTAGTGGCTCGCACCATCTCGCGCCCACGCAGACTGAACCGCGGGGCCGAGTCGTCATCCAGCGTTGCCAATGCAACGCTTTTATTAGGAGAGCTTTAATGCTGAATTCCAAGACATCGCGCCTGTTGATCACCGCTGGGCTGGCTGCTGGCCTGTTGGCCGGCTGCGCCACGCAACAAGGCACCAACACCGCGATCGGCACCGGTGCCGGCGCCGCCACCGGCGCGTTGATCGGCGGTTTGGTGGGACAGGGCAAAGGCGCCGCAATCGGCGGTGCGTTGGGCGCTGCCGCCGGCGGTGCCGTCGGCTACAACTGGTCGGCCATTCGTCAGAAATTGAGCGGCGCCACCGCCGGTACCGGCGCACAGGTCGTCGAACAGCCGGACGGCTCGCTCAAGGTCAACATCCCCAGCGCAATTTCGTTCGACACGGGCAGCTATGCGATTAAGCGCGGCTTCGCTCCGGTGCTCGACCAGGTGGCGCAGACGCTGGTGCAAAACCCCGAGTTGGTGGCCCAAGTGGTGGGACACACCGATAGCACGGGCAACCCGGCAAGCAACCTGACCCTTTCTCAAAACCGCGCACAAAGCGTGACCTCCTACCTGGTTCAGCGCGGTGTCGCGGCGAGCCGCCTCGGCGCCGAGGGTCGTGGCGCATCGCAGCCGGTCGCCGACAACGGCACGGCTGCAGGGCGCGCACAGAACCGTCGCGTGGAGATCTATTTGCGCCCCGCACGTCCGCAGTAATAGGCAGAAACATCTGGCTGCGCAAGCCGGGAAATTAATTCGAACTTAGGGCTAAAGGGGGTGTCAGTATTAATGATGCATGTCCAGTTTCATCGGCACATCATCATCTCCTCTTGTCGTTGTTCTTACGGGGCCTTTGGGCCCCGCTTTTTTGTCCGCTCGTTTGTCCGCTCGTTTGTCTGCTTTCTTGTCTGCTTCTAGCCCCGTTTTACCTCTGCGTTTGCCTGCGCATTTATCGTCGAATTTATCTTCTGTCCCCGCGCCACACCCCAGCTCGGCGGTCCACCGGCTGCGCGCCTGCTAGAATCGCTGTTTGATCCGATTGCTTCCTGGAACGCCGCCTCATGTCCTCGCTCACATCTGTCCCTCTCGCCGCCCGCCGCATTCTGGTGACTTCGGCGCTGCCCTATGCCAATGGCCAGATTCACATCGGCCATCTGGTCGAATATATCCAGACCGACATTTGGATCCGGACCCTGCGCATGCACGGCCATGAGGTGTATTACGTGGGCGCCGACGATACGCACGGCACGCCCATCATGTTGCGCGCCGAAAAGGAAGGCATTACGCCCAAGCAATTGATCGATCGCGTATGGACCGAGCACAAGCGCGATTTCGACAGCTTCGGGATTTCCTTCGACAACTACTACACGACCGATTCGCCGGAAAACAAAGAGTTGTCCGAGAAAATTTACGCATCCTTGCAAAGCGCCGGGCTGATCGATGCCCGCGATATCGAGCAGGCCTATGACCCTGTGCGGGAAATGTTCCTGCCGGATCGGTTTATCAAAGGCACCTGCCCGAAGTGCGGCGCGAAGGACCAGTACGGCGACTCGTGTGAAGTGTGCGGCTCCACCTATCAGCCGACCGACCTGATCGATCCGTTTTCGGTGGTCTCGGGCGCCACGCCAATACACAAGACATCGACCCACTATTTCTTCCGGCTTTCCGACCCGCGCTGCGAATCGTTCCTGCGCGAATGGGTGGCGGGGCTGGCGCAACCCGAGGCGACCAACAAGATGCGCGAATGGCTGGGCGACGACGGCGACGCCAAGCTCGCGGATTGGGATATCTCGCGTGACGCGCCGTATTTCGGATTCGAGATCCCAGGCGCTCCGGGCAAATATTTCTATGTCTGGCTCGATGCCCCGGTCGGTTACTACGCGAGCTTTAAAAATCTCTGCGAGCAGCGCGGCATGAATTTCGACGAGTGGGTCGCGCCCGATTCCACCACCGAGCAATACCATTTTATCGGCAAGGACATTCTCTATTTCCACACGCTGTTCTGGCCCGCGATGTTGAAGTTTTCCGGCCACCGCACGCCGACCAATGTTTTTGCCCACGGCTTCCTGACGGTCGACGGCGCCAAGATGTCGAAATCGCGCGGGACCTTCATCACGGCGCAAAGCGTGATCGATAGCGGCTTGAACCCCGAGTGGCTACGTTATTACTTCGCCACCAAGCTCAATGGCTCGATGGAAGATCTCGACTTGAATCTCGATGATTTTGTCGCGCGGGTCAACAGCGACCTGGTCGGCAAATACATCAACATCGCCAGCCGCACGGCCGGTTTCCTGGTCAAGCGTTTCAATGCGCGCGTGCAGGACAGCGCCATGAATCATCCGCTGCTCAACACGTTACGCACCGCTTTGCCGCAAATCGCCGCTCTCTACGAAAGCCGCGACTATGGCCGCGCGCTGCGTCAGGTGATGGAACTGGCCGACGGCGTGAATGCCTATGTCGATAGCGCCAAGCCGTGGGACCAGGCTAAAGACCCGGCCAATGCGGTAAGCCTGCACGAAACCTGCTCGGTCTGCCTCGAAGCCTTTCGCCTGCTCACGCTCGCGCTCAAACCGGTGTTGCCGCAGTTGGCCGCCTCGGTCGAACGCTTCCTGGCCATCGAGCCGCTGAGATGGGCCGACGCCGACCTGCCGCTCGCCTCGCATCGTCCGATCAATGCCTATCAGCACTTGATGACGCGAGTCGACATCAAGCAGATCGAAGCGTTGCTGGCCGCCAACCGGGAGTCGCTCCAGGCGACCGAAACAGGCCCGACCGACGCAACCCATGCCGCCAATCCAACCAGGACGCCCGCGGCCGACGCCGCCAACGGCAGCGTCGCGCCTGCGCTCGCGAAGACAACCGCGCCCAGCGACGCAAGCAAAGCCATCGACGCCGGCGAAACCATCAATATCGACGATTTCGCCAAGATCGATCTACGCATCGCACGTATCGTCGACTGCCAAGCCGTGGCTGGTTCGGACAAGCTCCTGCAGTTGACGCTCGATATCGGCGAAGAGAAAACACGCAACGTTTTTTCGGGAATCAAGTCGGCGTATCAGCCGCACGAGTTGGTCGGGAAATTGACCGTGATGGTCGCCAACCTGGCGCCGCGCAAGATGAAGTTCGGCCTGTCGGAAGGCATGGTGCTCGCGGCTTCCGCGCGCGACGAAAAAGCCGAACCGGGGATCTACATACTTGAACCCCACGACGGCGCGCAGCCCGGCATGCGAGTCAAGTAGGCAGACGCCGAGAGACTGTGGGCGTGACGGCGCGATCCGTCACGCCCACGCCACGCCACGCCACGTGACGCCACGTGACGCCAACCCGCGCTTCAATCGAAACGCCGGTTATACAACAGCGTTGCACCGTTCAACGCGCCGGTATGAATCGCCACCGCCCAAAAACGCGATAGATTCAGCGTGGCCTTGAACACGCTAGCCGCGGTCGTCAGTCCCTGCTCGTAACCGAGCACGATCCGTTCATTGAGTGCTTTGGACAGCATCACCACTTGTGGATCGGTCAGCCCCACTTCACTTTGCCCAACCGTGAATTCGTCGAGCCCCAGCGTTTTTGCCACGCGCTTGCCACCGGCCGAGCCGAGTAGCGCGAACGCCTGCGAAACCGTGTTTTGCTGGCCGACCGTACTGCCCTGGTCGGTGCCATGGCCGAACAATAGCCACGACAGCTTTTCGTTATCGGCCACACTGGGCTCCGAGGTCAATCGGGCGATCGGCGCCTGCAAGGTGCCGGTCACCTGCACGCCCGCTTCGACTTCCTGGTTGTGACGCATCGCCAGGATATTGATGCCCGGATTATCGATCGGCCCGTTGAACGTGAAATAGCCGTTGTCGATCGCCAGCTTGCGGCCGAACGCGGTATAGGTGGAACCCTGCGCCACGGTGATATTGCCGACCGCGCGTAACGGCTCGCCCGGCTTGCTCGTCGCCTGCAACTCGCCGCGCAAGGTCAGGTCGGCGCCCGCGCCGCGAAAGCGAAACTTGTTGCCCAGATCGATAGCGATATTGGCGTGCGGCGAGAACGTCCCGGCGGGTTTTTGCGTCGGCAGTGCCGGCTTTTTCGCCAGTTGCTCGGTGCCGTCCTGGGTGATGATGTGCACGTCGCTACCCAGCGACGGGGCGGGGCTTTCCGGTAAATCGAACAGCGCATGGTCGACGAGGAACTTGCCGTCGATCGCGATGCCGCCGCCCGCCCCTTCATTGCGTACGGTCGCTTGCCCCGAGAGCTGCAGTTGGCGGTCGGGCGTGGCAAACAGTTCAAGCTTGTCGGCAACCACGTTCACGGCCAGGTTGGCATTGGCCTCGTCCAGTTTGATCTGCCCGCTCGCCCGCACGGTGCCCGATTCGCCGTGAAACTCGACTTGCTGGAATTGCACCAGATTGTCGGCCAGCGCGATACGCACCACGCCCTGCTTGAACTCGATACCCTGGTCGATCAGGGTTGCCGACAAGTCATTGCCGCTGATCAGGCCGCTGAATTTGGGGCGAGCCAGTTGGCCGGCCACCTGCAGTTGCAACTGCAGTTTTCCATCCAGGATATAGCTCGGACCAAACAGGCCGCCGGTGGTGCGCAACTGCGGCACCTCGCCGCTGACTGTGCCGCTTAAGGGCGCGTCATCGGCCAGCACCAGCATGCCATCGCGGGTGCTCAGCGCGCTGTGCAGTTCGGCGTTCAGCGTGCCGATACGATCCGCCTTCGCGCCGACTTTCAAGGTCACGCGATTGCCCGCGCTGAATTCGGCGCGGGCCTGTAGCGCGTTGAACCCCAAGGCCGAGGCCCCTCGCCAGGTATTGAGCGTGACATCGCCCGAGCGCCGCGTCAATTGCACGTAGCCGCTGGCGGTATCGGCCACGCTGACGTTCCAGTCGCCATCGAGGACCAAATCGGTCTTGAATCGGGGCGCGGTGCCGGTAATCTGCTGGCCGATGCGCAGCATCCGGTCGACATCGACCCCACGCACCGACCCCGCTGTCTGCAATTTGCCGCGATCCAGCACGAACTGCTGCAACGTCAGGTTCGCCCCCTCCAACGTCAGGTTGGCGGCTCCAATGCTCACATGCTGGCTGGCTACGCTGAGTTGCACAGGCGCCCCCAGTTGCAGGGCTGGAAAGCCGCGATTCACCAATTGCGTGAGCGTGCCGTCCCAACCGGTGCTACCGCCTTTGTCGGTCAATTTGCCGCGCGCGGCCAAGTCCAGATCAATCGGCCTGCTGTGGACCGTGCCGGCGGCGTGGGCGACCAAAGTGTGGCTTGCGCGGGTTCCAGCCAGCGTAGCTGAAACCGTTGTGAGAGCGAGATTCGGTGCGCTCAAATCGCGCGCGTCGAGATTGAGCGAGAGCGCGCCGTTGGCACCGTCGCGCAACTCGGCGCGCCCCTGCGCGTGGCCAAGGCGATAGGCGCCGAACGCCAGCGCGTCGGCACTGTAGGTGGCGGCGACATTCGGACGAACCAAGCTGCCCTGCACCGTCCCGTCGGCATGTACAGTGCCCGCGAGGCCGAATCCGAGCCGGTCGACGTTGGGCGCATCGATATGAAACGCGAGCCGGTCGCCGGGCGCGCCAAAGCCACCCGACAAGTCGACCTCGTTGCCGGCCACCGAAAGCTTCAGGCGGCTCGGCAGCAGTCGCTCGCCTGCCAGTTGGACAACGCCGCCGCCAGTCAGCGGCAGCCCGTCGTAGACGCTGTCACGCAACGTCAGCGTGACTTTGGTGCTCAGTGCCGGACTCAAGGCGCCGGTCGCGTCCAACGTGCCGCTGATGCGCGCCTCGACGGGCGCGCGATTGTCCGCGACACGCGGCCGCGCGGAGGGCGACTTGAGTTCGGCGCCGGGACCGGGTGCCGAACCGATCGCACGACGGGTCTCGATGGGCGTCGCCGCCGGCCCCTCGCGCCCCCGCACATGGGGGGGGCCGCTACCGAGAGACCCCTGCGCCAGGATTGCGAACGGATTGAAATCGGTCAGCGTCGTCTTGAGCGCGTAGGTATCAGCCGCATCGTGTTTGAGCGTCCCGTTCAAATCGACACGGCCCGCGCCGGCGGCAAGGCGAACCGTCTCGAACGTGGTTTGCGCGGGTTCGAAACGCATGGCGGCTTGTACGCGCAGCGCCGCTTTCGGGTCGGTCAGGTCGAGCGTCAAGTGCTGGCTGTCCGGTTGCGAGGACAGCTTGACCGCGCCGCTCAGCCGGGTCGGGCGTATGCGCGCGGCCAGCAGATGCAGATCGAGCCCCGCGACATTCAGGTCCAATTGCCCTTTGCCCGCACCGAACTGGCCGGCGCCCTGCAGCGTACCGCCTTGGAACAGTCGCACTTGTATGCCTTCGAGAACCTGCGCGTGCGCATCGAGCCGCACGTTGGCGCTGGCGTCCACGAGCGGCAGCAGTTGCTCCGTCAGCGCACCGGGATGTGCATTCACAATGGAAATCGGCCCCTCGACCGTGAGCCCGGGCGCATGGGCCGGATCGGGCTTGCCGTGTACCGCTGCAGACGCGCCTCCGCTCACCGGCGCAAGCCGCGCGCGCAACGATAGGTCCGCCGCCGGCGCACCGGGCGCGAACGCTCGCAAATCGACGTGATCGGCCGCGAGCGTAATGAACTTGAACGGCACGGCGCCGAACGGCATCGCTTCGAGATGAGCACGTCCATTCAATTGCTTGCCGCTTGCATCCACATCGGCGCTCAGTTGTTCGAGCGAGCCGCCAAAGCGCGCCGATATCTTGACCGGCTCGTTCGCCAATTGTCCGGCAAAACCGAGCGCTCCCGAGAGCTTGAACGGTCGCACACCGTCCAGGTCGAACGAGCCGCTCAAGCTGCCGTATTCGGTATTCAGGCTATCCAGGGCGAGCGCATGATGTGTGCCGTCGCTGCGCGCGCTCAATGCAATTCGATCGAGCACCGTGACGCTCGTCCCACCGAGCGCCGCGACGCTCGTCCCGCTATGCCAGCGCAAATGATCGATGCGCACGCTACGGATTTCGAGTTGCAAAGGCAGCGTGAGGCTGGTGGGCAGTTGCGCCGGCGCGCTGCTGCTCGATGGCGCCAGCTTCAGATCGAGCGTACCCAAGTGCAGAAAATCCACAGTAAAGCGCCACGGCGCGCGCGTCAGCGCCCACTGGCCGTTCAGGTAGTCGATCTCGATCGAATCGTCAGGCGTGCGCCACGCCACATGTTCGAGTTTGATGCCGCGCTCCAGCGTGCCGCCCGTGTAGCGCCCCGCAAGATGACCCGCGCTGAGCTTCACCGCAGTGTCCCACGCCAAACGCGTGCCACGCTCGGTGCGAGCGGCGATAAAAAGCGCGGCGACGGGCAGTATGATCAGCAGCGCCACCACCACGAGGCTCACGAGCCACCAGCGGCGCGCGCGCCTGCCCCCGCCGCTTGCGGGTGGCATAGGCGCGCTAGCGCCGCCGCCCGACGCGCCGGACACGTCCGAGTCCGCGCTCGCAACGGCAGCGTCGGAACCATGCGACTGATCAGGCGGATGAGGTTGCACTGTGCTCATAATTCTCACGGGGCCGCGTCAGAACGCGACGCCCAAAGTCAGATAGGGCCGCACGCTGCGGTTGCGCAAGCCGTAAGCCAAATCGATGTTGATTGGCCCGATCGGGCTGCGCCAGCGCGCACCGATGCCCACGCCCTGGAAAACGGTCTTTTCCGCCCATGTGTCGGCTGCGGTGCCGAGATCGAAAAACACCGCGCCGCCGTATTCATGGGTGAACCAGTGCTGATATTCGGCCGAGCCGGTCGCCACATATTTGGTCGGCAGTACCGATCCGCCGACGTTATTACCGATACTGTCGTAGCTGTACCCGCGGATCGAATCGGCACCGCCCGCCCGAAACAGCAGCGACGCCGGAATTCCGCTCGAACCGCCCGTCGTGAACACGCCGCCGAGTTCCGCGCGAAACACCAGCAAATCCGATTTGCCCAGCGGGAGGTATTGCTTGCCGTGCGCGTACACGCGTCCGAAACTCTGGTCGGTCAGTAGCCCCTTCACCGCGAAACCGGCCTGTACTTGTACCAGGTTGCCATGGCTCGGAAAAATCGGGTCGTCGACATTGCGGCGCGTCCACGACCACCCCGGCACCAGCGCACGGCTCGTGGTAGGGCCCGCCGTATTCTGATCGAGACGGTCTTCGTAAAACAGCAGCGAATAGGTCCAATCGTAGTTCTCCAGCGAACGAGCGCGCTGCACGCCGGTGAGCACGCTGTGAATATCGGTGTCTTCGTAATCGGTACGCGTGTAGGACGCCATCACGCTATTCACGTACGCTTTCGAGTCGGGCGGCATCGCCAGTGAAAGCGCGCCATTCTGCGCCTGGGGTTGCAACAGGCCTCGCACCGTAAACACCCACGCCTTATTGAAGACGTTGTTGTACTGGTAGCTGCTCTGCAGGCTCGGACCCGTGCCGGTCGAATAACCGACACCGCTGCGTATGCTCTGGTACTGGAACTCGCTGAGCTTCACATGCACCGGCGAGAGCGCCGGTTTGGCGGGGTCGTTGGCGACATCGATGGCGACGTTCGCATAATAGGGCGTGGCCTGAATCTGACGCTGCAGCTCCTGTACCTGCGAGGCGTCGTAAATCGCCCCTGGATGAATCGGGTCGATATTGCGCACGATCTGCTCGGGGTAACGTTGGCCGCCGCTGATCTCGACCGGGCCGAACGTAAACGTCGGGCCGCTGGCAAACTCGACCTGCAGCGCCGCGCGATGCGTGCGCGGATTGATCTGGGCATCCGAGTGGAGGATCTTCGCGCCCAGATAGCGGCGCGCTTGCAATGCCTTGAGCGATGCGTTCTTGGCCGAGTCCCAGCTATCCTGCGTAAAGGGATCGCCCGGATGCAGGTCCCAGGCGAGCCGCGCGGTATTTTGCAAGCCCGGGTCTTCCATTTCGATCGGACCGGTGAAGGTCAGTTTTACCGAGTCGATCATGGTGCGCGCCCCGGGCTCGACCGTGACCGTCACGCGCTTTTTCCCGCCGGGCTTGCCATCGGCACTGCGCACGTCGGTTTTGACGATCGCGGAAAAATAGCCGGCGGTCTGCACCAGCTCGTTGGCTTGCTGCGGCGCGGCCGTCACCAGAAAGCCGAATTGTTCGTCGGAAATATCGGTGCGCTTGGCAAAACGGTACAGATCGAGATGGTCTTTGAGCAAGCCACGGACCGAACGCGGCGCGTCGATGTCGACCTCGTAGGTCGCCTGTGCGCGGCTACAGACGGCCAGCAGCAGCACGCCGAACAGGCCGACGATGCAATACCGGCCAAGGCGCGTCGCGCTTCGCGCGGCCGAGGATTGAAAACCTCCACTCACAGCCAAACAAAATTCTCCCGAGGCGTAAATCACGCCTATGCTCACGTCATGTTGCAGGCCAGCACGTATTTCACCACATCGCGCCCGATGCACCGCGATCGTTTTTCGCACCGGCCGATTTTCGTTCCTGCTGTGGGTCTGGCTGCGCGTTTGCGCTTCGTGTTCCGGTTCAGCCGCTTTTTGGACGGCCGAATCCGCGCTGCGTTCCGTGCTTTGCTATCGTTTCGTGACCTTTAGGCCAATTTCGCGCGCTGGACGCAACGCATGCGGTAAAATCCTGAAATCCCGGGCGCTTGCCCCGTTTTTGCCTATTTCCGGTATTGCGGCCCGTTCGCCGCATTTCATTTGGATTGTCGCCATGTATCAGTCGGATATCACGCAATTTCTCCAACAGCTCAAAGCGCAAAAGCCTACGCTCGAAGCCGAGCAACGCCAGGGCCGTTCCCTGCTGTGGGATAAGCGTCCCGTCGATCTCGACGAAGCCGAGCGGGCCAAGCAGTCGCGCGTCGACCAGTCGGCCTACGTCTACTATCAAAAATTCTGAAACGCAATCCGTCTGCCCGCCCTGAGCGCCCAGCCGATCGCACCCTACGCGTGGCCCGCCTGTCATGAGCGCGACTGAACCGCACCCGCACGGGCCGAGCGCCGCGGATGTTTCCGCGGCAGCGCTCAGCGAGCGCCTGCGCGCGCCCGGCAGCGACAGCACGCCCAACGTCATCGATGGCGTAGCGTTCGCTCGGCTGTATGGCGAGCCGCTCTTCAAGCTGCCGCAAGACCTGTACATTCCGCCCGACGCGCTGGAAGTGTTTCTGGAGACCTTCGAAGGCCCTCTGGACTTGCTGCTCTACCTGATCCGCAAGCAGAACTTCAATGTGCTCGATATTCCTATGGCCGACGTCACGCGTCAGTACCTGGGCTACGTCGAGCAGATTCGCGGCACCAACCTCGAACTCGCGTCGGAATACCTGCTGATGGCGGCAATGCTGATCGAAATCAAGTCGCGCATGCTGTTGCCGGTCAAAAAGGCCGACAGCGACGACGAAGCCGAAGATCCGCGTGCCGAGCTGGTACGCCGTCTGCTCGAGTACGAACAGATGAAGCTCGCGGCCCAGCGCATCGATCGCTTGCCGCAGTTGGGACGCGACTTCCTGCGCGCCGAAGTGTTTGTCGAACAAAGTCTCGCGCCGCGCTGGCCTGACGTGAACATGGACGATCTGCGCGAAGCCTGGCTCGACGTGATCAAACGCGCCAAGCTGGTTCAACACCATAAGATCAGCCGCGAGGAGCTTTCGGTGCGCGAGCACATGAGCCAGATCCTGCGCAAATTGCAAAATATCCGTTTTATGGAGTTTTCCGAACTGTTCGATGCGACCCACGGCGTGCCCACTGTCATCGTCAATTTCATCGCGATGCTGGAGCTGTCACGCGAATCGCTGCTCGAAATCACCCAAGCCGAGCCGTTCGCACCGATTTACGTGCGTCTGGCCTACTCGCCGGCCTGAGCACGAGGCATCGACACCTTGCAGCCTGGCGGCTCGGCGGCTTTGCGTGTGCCCTGCAGAAAAATCTTATAAAATCGCGCGGTTTTGCGCACGCCGACGGCAGTAGCGCCACGGCACACACCCTTCAGGAACGACCGGAACATGAAAGTCATCAGCTCGATTCATGAATTACGCGATCAGATGCGCGGCCAGAACCGAGTCGCCTTTGTGCCGACCATGGGTAATCTGCATGCCGGGCATCTGTCGCTGATGCGCTTGGCGCGCCAGCACGGCGACCCGGTCGTCGCCAGCATTTTCGTGAACCGCCTGCAATTCGGACCCAACGAAGACTTCGACAAATATCCGCGCACCATGCAGGACGATATCGCCAAGCTGCAAGGCGAAAACGTCTATGTGCTGTTCGCGCCGACCGAGCGTGAGCTTTATCCCGAGCCGCAGCAGTATCGGGTGCATCCGCCGACCGACCTCGGCGATATTCTGGAAGGCGAATTCCGCCCCGGCTTTTTCCAGGGCGTATGCACGGTCGTGATGAAACTGTTCTTGTGCGTCAGCCCCCGCGTGGCGGTATTCGGCAAGAAAGACTATCAACAGTTGATGATCGTGCGCCGTATGGCGCAACAATTCGCCATGCCCACCGATATCGTGGCAGCCGAAACCGTGCGCGATGCCGATGGCCTGGCTTTGTCGTCGCGCAACCGTTTCCTGCAAACGGCCGAGCGCGCCGAAGCACCGCGCCTGTATGCGACGCTTAATGAGGTGGCCGAGGCGGTGCGCGCCGGCAACCGCGATTTTGCCACGCTCGAACACAAGGCCATGCGGACTTTGGCCGATCACGGCTGGGCGCCCGACTACGTAGCGATACGCAAGCAGGCCGACCTCAGGGCGCCCGGCGCCAACGAAGAGCCGCCGCTGGTGGTGCTCTGCGCTGCCAAGCTGGGCGCGACGCGCCTGATCGACAACCTGGAAATCTGACGCAAAGCGAGGAAAGGCGATGCTGCGTACCCTTTTGAAATCAAAAATCCACCGTGCCACGGTGACGCACTGCGAACTGCATTACGAAGGTTCGTGCGCGATCGACGAAGATCTGCTGGAAGCGGCAAACCTGCTCGAAAACGAGCAAATCGATATCTGGAATATCAACAATGGCGAACGCCTGACCACCTACGCGATTCGCGGCGAGCGCGGCAGCGGCATGATTTCGCTGAATGGCTCGGCGGCGAGACGGGCCCAGTTGGGCGACCTGGTGATCATCGCGGCCTTCGCGCAGTTCGATGAAGCCGAAATCAAGGCCGGTTTCGCGCCGCAGTTGGTGTTTGTCGACGAGCACAACCGCATCAAGGGCAGTCGCGACCATGTTCCGGCGCAAGCCTGGACACGACCGGCTTGAGCGTCGGAGCAGCGCAAGCCTGGCCTAGGTAGATTAGAGCACCGCGACGCCGCGGCGTCGCAACCGGGCCAGTTCCGCCGGGCCTATTTGTCGAGCCAACTGATGAGCGGTTCCCACTGCTCCAAGTCTTTCTCGACCTTGCTGCGCGCCACATCCCACAGCGTGAGGCCATGCGCGGCGGTTTGCACGTAATTCTGCGTATCGCGCAAATACCCCAGCACCGGCAAACCCAGGCCGTCGACAAATCGATGCAATTGCTCGGCCGATCGGGTGCGTGCATCGACGCGCATGCCGACAATACCGATCTCGATATTGCCCTTGCGAATCGCCTTTTCCTTGGCGAGCTTTTGCAGAAAATCCTGGGTTGCGAGAATATCGAACAGAGACGGTTGCAGCGGCACGATCACCTTGTCAGCGAGCGCCAGCGCGGTGTTCAGGCGAGTGCCGTGAATGCCCGCCGGCGTATCGATCACGGCGTGCTCGAGCCCCTGCGGTGGGCGCGTGGGGTTGTCGAGGTCGACCGGCCAGTATTCGATGACGGGCAAACCCTGTGGCCGCAAATCGAGCCAGGCGCGCGACGACTGCTGGCGGTCCAGGTCCGCGAGCGCGACCCATTCGCCGCGCGAGGCAAACATTCCGGCGAGATTGGTCGAGAGTGTACTTTTACCTACGCCTCCCTTGGGATTCGCGACCACGATCACTGCCATAACCGTCTCCTCGTACGATATAAGGGTTTTATTATCATCGAAACACCGATTTGAGTGTAAGACGCTTTTACCCGCCCCCGTGCCCTTACAATATTGCGATGAACCCACTCGACCTGCATTTCGTCCTCGGCGGCGCGCGCTCCGGTAAGAGCGCCTACGCCGAAAGGCTCGCCAGTGAAGCGCGACAGCCCGTCACCTATATCGCCACCGCGCGTATCGGCGACGACGAGTTCGCGGCGCGCGTGGCCATGCATCGTGCACGCCGCCCGGCCGACTGGGCGCTCGTCGAAGCGCCGCTGGATTTGGCGCAAGCGCTAAGCCACGCCGATGGTCCGAAACGGGTAATCCTGATCGACTGCCTGACGCTGTGGCTTGCCAACCTGCTCTGCCCGCCCGATAGCGAGACGCCACTAGCCGGCTGGCAAGCGGCGCTCGACCGCTTTGTGGATGCGCTGCAGCACGCCCGCGCGCAGGTCCTGATCGTGAGCAACGAGATCGGTTTGGGTGTGGTGCCGATGGGCAAGGTGACGCGCTTATATGTGGACGAGCTGGGGCGGCTGAATCAACGGGTGGCGGCGTTGTGTCCCGCGGTGACCTTGATGGTGGCAGGCATTGCGCTGGTCGTGAAAGCGCCCGCGCCACCATTCCCGGACGACTTGTACCGTCATCATTGAGTTTTTTTCGGGCCTGTTCGACAGGGATTGCCGATAAGTTACCGTGAGTTTGTGTTATTGAAGGCGTTGTCGCTAAAGCTCAAGGTTGACGGTCAAACGCCGTTCCAGGTCACCAATATCCATCGTTTTTGCGACATGTTGTAACGCAACTGGCACAGGCCGCCGAACCCCAGATGCCAATGCACGCAGGTGGCCAGCGGCAGGCGCAAGGCGAGTGCAGTGAGTACGCGGATGACGCCGGCATGAGCGATCGTCACGACGGGACCTCCCGCCTGCTTCTGCTGTGCGGCACCCGACGTGTCCGATGCGTCCGGCATGTTCTCCACTGGCGTCGTGTCCTCGCCGTTCATGGCGAGCGCGGCCCAGCCCAACGTCCGTTCGCACTCTTCGAGCCACGCACCGACGCGCAGCGCCAGCATCGCGACGCTTTCCCCGCCGTGCGTCCGCGCGTTTTCCAGGTCCTGCGCCCAGGCATCGATTTCCGCACGGGCTATTGCGTCCCAGGCCTGCATTTCCCAGCGACCGAAGTCGATTTCCTGCAAGCGGGGATCGGCATGCATGGCGACGTTGAAGTGCGCAGCCAGCGGCGCCGCGATTCGCGTGCAACGCGACAGCACACTGGCGTGCACGGCCCCAACCGGGTCGCGAAGGTTCAGCGTGCCGATCCGCTCAAGGCAGCGCTGCACCTCCGCGCCGGGGTCTGCGGCCAGCGGCACGTCGCTGCGTCCGTAGCAGATCCCGGTCGGAACGCCCACTGCCGGGTGACGAATCAGGATCAGATCCATGCCAGCGCCAGCAGATAGATCAGGATTTCGCTGAGCTGCTGAGCCATGCCGAGGCAATCGCCGGTATAGCCACCGATGCGGCGTCGATACCACCAGGCGAGCAGCGCGCGCAAGCACAGCAAGGCAAACACGGCGGCCAGCCCGAAGCGCCAGGCCGGCCAGAATAACCAGCTCAAGCCGAACGCAGCCGCCATGCACATCGCTCCAACGCTGATACGATGCGCCACCGGCTTTGCTTTGCCGTCGCTGCGTACATAAGTGAGCGTGAGCATCAGGCTGATTGCCGCGGCGCGGCTTGCTGCATGAGCGCCGATCAGCAGCCATGCCACCTTGGTGGCGGGCAATGCGGCCAGCGTCTGCCATTTCAGCAATAGCGCCAGCGCTATGCCGATCGCGCCGAAAGCGCCCAGTCGCGAGTCGTGCATGATGCGCAGCACATCGTCACGCTGGTACGCGCCGCCAAATGCGTCGCAGCAGTCGGCCAAACCATCTTCATGCAAGGCACCCGTAGCCAGCACAGTCGCCACCATCGACAGCAGCACCGCGACGGTCGCTGGCAACACCTTGAGTGCCAGCAGGTAGACGGCCGCGCCCAGCACGCCCACCAGCACGCCGACCAGGGGGAAATATCGGGCCGCTGCGCTCAGATAGCGCGGCTCGAACCCCACCCAGCGCGCGAGCCGAGCCGGCAGAGGCACGCGCGTGAAATACATCAGCGCGGTCAAGGCGTAGCGCAACTCGTCCGCAAGCGGCGCCCTGCTCAGCGCGGCCGACGTCTCGACGGGATCCGAAGGACCGTTCATGGCGCCGCTCGACGCATGGCGGCGGATGCGTTCGCGTCATGGTTCGCGTCATGGTTTGGGTCATAGCGCGGGTCACAGCGCGGGCCACAGCACATACCGCAGTTCGCCTCGCCGCCCATATCACGCCTCGCGTCCGCTGACGCCAGCCGTGTCGAAGCTGGCCATGTGCTCCATGAACGCGCTCGCCGCCCGCAGCAGAGGCAGAGCCAGTGCGGCCCCGGTCCCTTCGCCCAACCGCAGGCCCAGCGATAGCAAGGGCTGCGCCTTGAAATGAGCAAGCAACTGCTGGTGCCCGGACTCATCGGACTGGTGCGCGAACACGCAATAATCGAGCACCGCGGGGGCGATCCGTGCGGCCACAAGCAGGGCCGAGCTGGCGATAAATCCATCCACCAGTATCGTCATGCGCTGCGCCGCCGCACCGAGAAATGCGCCTGTCATCATCGCGATTTCGAAGCCGCCAAACGTCGCCAACACCTCGACGGGGTCGCTACTCGCAGGATGACGCGCAAGTGCGCCGTCCAGCACCGCGCGCTTGCGTGCGAGCCCGGCGTCGTCCAAACCGGTACCACGCCCCACACAAGCGTCTATCGGAAAATCGCACAGGCGGCTCATCAAGCAAGCGGCCGACGAGGTGTTGCCTATGCCCATTTCGCCCAAGCCGATTAGATTGCTACCGAGCGCTGCGTGATGGCGCGCGCGCGTGGCCCCGGCGGCAATCGCGCGCAGCGCCTGCTCGCGCGTCATGGCCGGCTGCTCGGCGAAGTTGCGCGTCCCCGGCCCGATCGGCATATCGATCACGCTGGTCAGCGCGCGTAGATCGCCCGCTACGCCGGCATTGACAACTTCGAGCGCCATCCCGGCGGCACCGCTAAATGCATTGATCGCAGCGCCCCCTGCGACAAAGTTTGCGACCATCTGCACGGTAACGGCTTGCGGATAAGGGCTCACCCCCTCGGCCACGATGCCGTGGTCGCCGGCGAACACGATCAGCGTCGGGCGCACTATCGCCGGCGTAAGGCTGGACTGGATCAACCCGAGTTGCAGCGCGAGCGCCTCGAGTCGTCCCAGACTGCCGGGTGGCTTGGTCTTGTGGTCGATCTTTTCACGCAACGCCGCTTCGAGGCCGCGTTCGAGCGGCGCGACCACGGGCAATTCAGGCAAGCGCATATCCGGAGGTATATCAAGGTTGGTCAAGACGTTCAGCCTGCAATGTGAGAATAAATAGTGTTGAAGTGAACAACGCGGCGGCATGCACCTCTAACCTACGCAGCAGATTATAAGCGCCCGCGTTCGCGCCAGAGTGCCCGCCGCATGGGCCTTGAGGCTAGCTTTTTTAGCCTGGGCGCGATCGGCGCTCGGCCCGAGCCCCGATCCGGGTTAAAATATGTGGCTCTTGAAGTACTTAGCCGACAGGACGCAAACGAGATGCTTAGCGAACTCGAACAACTCTCCCAAAATATTAGCCGGCTGATTTCCATCAGCAGCCGGCGCATCCAGGCGCATCGCGACCTGGAACAACAACTCGCTATCGTATGCGAAGAGCGCGATGCCGCGCGCGCGGCGCTCGAACCTTTGCATGCCGAGCGGGACCACTTACGTGACGAACGTGACGCGCTGGCCGCAAAGATCGATGATGCCCAGGTACGACTCAACGCGATTCTAGAAAAATTGCCCCATACCAAAACCGACGACAATCAGCTCGACTTGCTCGCGCCAGGCGCGGCTCACGCCGCGAGCATGCCGCATGCCACCATGCTTGTCGATGAAGGAAACAATGAATGAGCAACGCCAAGCAAATCGAAGTCACTATCCTGGGTCAGCAATATCGACTGGCCGTGCCGGAAGAAGCCGAAGCCGCGCTGCTTGAAGCAGTGTCTCGCGTCGATGCAGAAATGTCCAAGGTGCGCGCCTCCAGTACCGTGCGCGGTCAAGATCGTATCGCGGTGATGGCGGCACTCAGTCTCGCGTCCGAATTGCTCAAGCTGCAGCAGAGCGTGCGCTTTGGCGAAGCATTTCCCGCCGACGAAATCAAGCACACTTTAGTCGAAATGAATCAACGCATCGGTGCAGCAGTCGATAACCTGGAAAATTTTTAAGCCCTTACACAATCTGGACTTTCGTGCCGCTTACAAACAAAAAACAGGGCTCAAATAAAGTGAGCTGCACGAGATTGAAATGCGTTGTATAGTGAAGCCATGTTGCAGACGTTTTGGTGTTGGCAGTCTCTCACTGCTTAGGCAACAACTGGTTTTCCGGTTTCCCTGCCTGGTTCGCTAAGGTCATATATTCCTTGAACCAATGCCTTTGTGCACGGTTGTGGAAATTTGTTGCGCGGGCGTGATCGTCACTCTGTCTGACGAACCCGAAGTGCTTCTAACTGCGACCACTCTTGAACCCAGGTTCAGGATGCCGGCCTGGCGGCCAAGGTGGGGATCTTATTTGACGGCATCGGATATTGTTCCGATGCCGTTTGCGTTTGCGGATTCCATATGCATTATTGGTTGATGAAATCGGAACCTGAGGAAGCCAGCATCGACGATCTGGCTCGCGCACCCGATGGCACGCTACCCTGGACAGGCGTGCGCAACTATCAAGCACGCAACTTCATGCGCGACAGCATGCAAGTCGGCGACGGTGTGCTGTTCTATCACTCCAGCTGCGCGCAACCCGGTATCGCCGGCATTGCCAAAGTGGCTTCAACGGCTTATCCCGATCCCACTCAATTCATTGCCGATAGTCCTTATTTCGACCCCAAAGCGTCGCCGGACTCCCCACGGTGGATACTGGTGGATGTCAGCTTTGTGCGCAAGACACCGTTGATCTCCATTGCTACGCTGCGCGAACATCCGCAGCTCGAAGCGATGCGCGTGCTGGCCAAAGGCAATCGCTTGTCGATCACGCCGGTGAGCGCGCAGGAATGGCGCTTCATCACGGAGCGTCTGGCCAAAGGCTAGAGCGGGGAACTTGCGGGATTCGATTGCGCACTAAAGCAGCACACTGCACGGTGCTCGCCGAGCGCATATTCTTCGGACATCGATAATGAAAAGAAATACCCTGGCGCTGCTGCTCTCGCTGCTGCTCTCGCTGCTGCTCTCTCTCGCGCCGCTGACCTTCCCTGTTGCTCACGCTCAAACCCGCGACTTCAATGCCCCCCCTTCCGGCGTGCTCACGCTCGACGCCCAGGCGAGCGCGGAGGTACCGCAGGATGTCATTCACATTACCGTGTTCGATGAACAACAGGCGAGCGACCCGGCGCGCTTGTCCGAAACGTTGAATCAGCACACGGCCCAGGCCCTGCGTACCGCGCACGAGGCCAATCAAACGGCCGTGACAGTGCAAACCGGGCAACTGACGATCTCGCCCTCGACCGATACCAACGGCAAAATCTCAGGATGGCGCGGACGCAGCGAACTCGTGCTGGAGTCGCACGATTTTGCCGCGGCGTCGCGCCTCGCCGCACAGCTTAATGGCGAAATGCAAGTGGCCGACGTCAGTTTCTCCTTATCGCCCGACGCGCAACGCAACGCGCAAGCCAAGCTGACCGATCAGGCAATCGCGGCGTTCAGGCAGCAAGCGCAAGCCGCTGTGCACGCGTTTGGATACAAGAGCTTTACCGTGCGCGAAGTAAACGTAGGGCGCAACGGTGTTTTCGCGCGCCCGATGAAAATGACGCTGATGCGCAGCGCCCCGGCAAGCGCGCCCGCCGACAACATCCCCGTGGAAGCCGGGCTCGCCACAGTGACCGTGACCGTTTCGGGATCGGTGCAGATGGCACAGTAACGCCCCAGCGCGCCGGCCGGGCGCGGCGTGTCGGAGGCTCACTCCGGCACGTTGCCCCGCCCACTCATCAAGAGCAAAATAAATAATAGGCAGGAGATTTGCATGTCCACATCCATCCACGCTCACGCTCGCACCGACGGTCGCATAGCCGACAACACATCGCTTGCTGAGTTGACCTTACGCGGCGTTATCCTCGGCGCCATCATCACGGTGATCTTCACGGCATCGAACGTCTATCTCGGCCTGAAGGTCGGGTTGACGTTCTCTTCGTCGATTCCGGCGGCTGTTATTTCAATGGCAGTCCTACGCATGTTTTCAGGGTCGAATATTCTTGAAAACAATATGGTGCAGACCCAAGCCTCCGCTGCCGGCACCTTGTCGTCCATCATCTTCATCTTGCCGGGCTTGGTGATGATCGGATATTGGCAAGGTTTTCCCTATTGGCAAACGCTCGCCATCTGCGCAGCGGGAGGCATGCTCGGCGTGGTGTACACCATCCCGTTGCGTCATGCGATGGTCGTGCAAAGCGATCTTCCCTATCCGGAAGGCGTGGCTGCAGCAGAGATCCTACGGGTCGGCACACGACACGACGATGCGCACGATGCCACGCTTGGCGGCCCCCAGTCGAAGGCCGTCGGCAACGCAGAAACGGGCATTACCGAGATCGTCGCCGGCGGCGTGACTGCCGCGGTTGTTACCTTCGCGACGTCCGGCTTACGCGTGCTCGGCGAAGGCGTGAACGTCTGGTTTGCCGCAGGGACGGCGGTGATCCGGCTGTCAACGGGCTTCTCGCTCGCTTTGCTCGGCGCGGGCTATTTGATCGGTATCGTGGCGGGGATGGCGATGTTGCTCGGCCTGGTCATCGCATGGGGTGTCGCGGTGCCGGTACTGACTTCCCTGCATGCCATGCCCGCGGGCAATACCCTGGCTCAATACGCTACCGGGTTGTGGAGCCATGACGTGCGCTTCATTGGCGCCGGTACGATCGGCGTCGCAGCCGTGTGGACCTTGGCAACCTTGTTCAAACCGATGTTGGATGGTCTCGCCACCTCATTTCGCGCTTTGAGCACGGCTAAAGGAAAGATAACGATTCCGCGGACCGAACTCGACCTGTCGCCGACCTGGATCGCCGGCATTACCTTGGTGCTGATCGCCGTGCTGGTCGCCGCGTTTGCCAGTTTTCTGAGCGCGGCGCCCATAACGCGAGGTGCGATCTGGGGGTTGGTGACTTATAGCGTTCTGTTCGCCGTGTTTTTCGGCTTTTTGGTCGCTGCGGCGTGCGGCTATATGGCAGGCTTGATCGGCGCCTCGGCCAGCCCGATTTCCGGCATCGGGATAGTCGCGGTGATTCTCGTGTCGTTGCTGATTCTGCTGGTCGCCGGTGGCGATGGACTGCTCGAGAGCGGCGCCGCTGGCAGACAACTCGGCATTGCATTGGCGATCTTCACGACTTCGGCAGTCATTGCGGTGGCCACCATTTCCAACGACAACATGCAGGATCTGAAAACAGGCTGGCTGGTGGGCGCGACACCGTGGCGCCAACAAGTCGCGCTGCTGATCGGCTGCGTGGTCGGCGCGATGGTGATTCCGCCGATACTCGATTTGTTGTATCACGCGTATGGATTCACCGGGGCGATGCCGCGTGCGGGCATGGATGCGGCCCAGGCATTGGCGGCGCCGCAAGCCACGTTGATGACGGCGATCGCAACGGGAATTTTTAGCGGCGCGCTTAATTGGAACATGCTGTTGATCGGCGTCGCGCTCGGGGTCGCGCTGGTAGCGATCGATGAAATTTTGCGGCATCGAGCAGGCCGGGCTCGGTTGCCCGTGCTGGCTGTCGGTATCGGCATTTATTTGCCTCCGACGGTAGGTGCGACGCTGGTGTTGGGTACGGTGTTGGCTTGGCTGATCGAGCGTACATTGAAGGCGCGGGCGCGCAAGCAGAATGTTCCGTATGAACGATTTGCCGAAGCGTCAAACCGGCGTGGGGTGTTACTGGCGTCGGGGTTGATCGTGGGCGAAAGTCTGGTCGGCGTATTGATCGCGGCCATGATCGGATTCAGTGGTAACGATGCACCGTTGGCTGTAGTGGGCAGCGGGTTCGGCGCTACCGCCCAATGGCTGGGGCTGATTGTATTCGCGGCTGTGGCGTGGATGTTTGCACGGCGCGTACTCGCCGTGCGAGCGGCGCATTAAGCCGAATTGACTGACTGCGATGCGAGCGATCTCGCATCGCAGGGGACGGGCACTCGAAATGACGCGCCGTCCTCAAGCCTTCTTGAAGACCTCTCGTCCCGCCGGCGCCACAGGAAACTTCCCACGTCGGTACGCCCACACGAGCATCGCGACGCCGGCAATAATCATCGGCAACGACAACCACTGCCCCATCGACAAGCCAAACGTGAGCAAGCCAAGAAAATCATCGGGCTCTCGCGCAAATTCGACGATAAATCGCGCGCACCCGTAGCCGATCAAGAATATCGCCGAGATCGCCCCAATCGGGCGCGGCTTGCGGGCAAACATCCACAGCACGATCAGCAGCAGGAACCCTTCCAACGCCATTTCATAGAGCTGAGACGGATGACGCGGCAGGCCATGAAACTGTTGGAACACTGCATATAAGCCGTTTTGCGCGGCCTGCTGCGGATGCGCAACCAACCAGGCCGCGTCGTCTGGCGCCGCTGAAGGAAACAACATCGCCCACGGTGCATTGGGCGATGTCACCCGCCCCCACAACTCGCCGTTGATAAAATTACCGAAGCGCCCGCTCGCCAAGCCGGCCGGCACCAGCGGCGCGACGAAGTCGGTCACCTCGAGCCAGGTACGTCCACGTTGCCGCGAAAACACGATCACCGCGACGACCACGCCCAAGAAGCCGCCGTGAAAGGACATGCCCCCTTCCCAAACCTTGAAAATATCGAGCGGGTTGGCAAAGTAGTAGCTCGCCTTGTAAAACAGCACATAACCCAATCGCCCGCCGAGAATCACGCCTAACACGCAATAAAACAGCAAATCGTCGATATCCTGCGCGCGCCAGCCGGCCGCCGCAACGTGCGGCTGACGCAGGCGGATGCGACCCAGCACGATGGCCATGATAAAGCCGACCAGATACATCAGGCCATACCAGCGCACGGCCAACGGCCCCAGGTGAATCGCTATGGGGTCAAAATTCGGATGAATCAGCATTGAGGGAATGCACTCCAAAAATCAGTGAATCGTAAAAGCGGCTGGCTTAGGTGCCTGCTCCGTGCCTGTGCGGCGTGTGTGTCTGCTTGTGTGTCTGCTTGTGCCCCCGTCAGCCAACGCTAGCCTTGAATCGACTGCGCAAAGCGCCGCGCAATCGCGATGAAACCCTCAAGCACCGGGCTAACCTCAGCATTTCGCCAGACCAATCCTGTTTCTACCACGGGCTGCGCGTCGCGCAATGGCCTGTACACCACCCCGGTACGCTGCAGATTACACAACGATTGCGGCACTAATGCGACCCCCATGCCGGCCGAAACCAGACTGACTATCGTTTGCATCTGGATGGCTTCCTGCCCGATCTGCGGCACCAAACCTGCGTGCGCGAAGCAATCCATAATGATGTCATAAAAGGCCGGCGCCAAGCGCCGCGGAAACACAATCAACGCAATCCCTGCCAGTTCTCGCAACGTTATCGGTGTCGTGACATCGCTGCCGATCAGCCGAGCTTGTGCTTCGGACATCGCTATGACAAGCGGCTCGCGGACAATCGGCAAGTAGGCCAATTGAGTGGCGAAACGCACGGGTATCGGCGGGATGATCAAGCCCGCATCGATCCGGCCCGCCATCAATTCTTCGATTTGCACGTCGCTGGTGGCTTCGCTCAGTTGCAAGCGCACCCCCGGATGCAATTCGCCAAAACGTTGCAGCAACGGCGGCAGCACGCCGTAATCGGCCGTGGACACGAAAGCAAGCGACAACAGCCCCGCCTCGCCCCGCGCCAGGCTTTGCGCCATCGGCGCGAGCGCGTCCGCGCCGGCCAGCAGGCGTCGCACTTCGGGCAACAGATCGCGGCCTACCGCGGTGAGTTCGACCGAACGCTTGGTGCGCAAGAACAGCGGCGCGCCCAGGCTCTCTTCGAGCGAACGGATCTGCTGCGACAACGGCGGCTGGGTCATCGCCAAACGCTGCGCGGCCCGGCCAAAATGGCGCTCCTCGGCCACTGCGACAAAATAGCGCAGTTGGCGTAGATCGAAAGACATGACGCAAGGTTCCTCATGCCGCCGGACTTGGCAGCTACATACGCGACGAAAAGACTGGACGAAATGCTGCGCGAGCAGGCAGCCGGTGATACTTTAAACGACCTAATAGACACTGAATAATATATTTGACACGCATCAAAGGAAACCTCATTCTTGCGCCTACCCGGCCCACGGTGCATCCTGTGTGGGCCCAGCTTTTCTTCGTGGAGACTCGACATGCCCTATAACCGCCGCTCAAAAAATATTACGCAGGGCGTTTCGCGCGCCCCCAACCGGTCGATGTATTACGCGCTCGGTTATAAAGAGGAAGATTTCGACAACCCGATGATCGGTATCGCCAATGGCCATTCGACCATCACGCCTTGCAATTCTGGGCTACAAAAACTGGCCGACGCGGCAGTCGACGCAATCAAGAGCGCCGGCGCCAATCCGCAGATTTTCGGCACGCCGACCATTTCGGATGGCATGGCGATGGGCACCGAAGGCATGAAGTATTCGCTGGTGTCGCGCGAAGTGATCTCCGACTGCATCGAGACCGCAGTGCAAGGTCAATGGATGGACGGCGTGGTCGTGATAGGCGGCTGCGACAAAAACATGCCCGGTGGCATGATCGCGCTGGCCCGCGCCAACGTGCCCGGTATTTATGTATACGGCGGCACGATCAAGCCGGGCAATTGGAAAGGCAAGGACCTGACGATCGTTTCATCGTTCGAAGCGGTCGGCGAATTCACCGCCGGACGCATGAGCGAGGCCGATTTCAAGGGCATCGAGCGCAACGCCTGCCCGAGCAGCGGCTCATGCGGCGGGATGTACACGGCCAACACGATGAGCTCGTCGTTCGAAGCGCTGGGTATGTCCCTGCTGTATTCGTCGACGATGGCCAACCCCGACGAAGAGAAGGTCACCTCCGCGGCGGCTTCCGCTCAGGTGCTGGTCGAAGCCGTCAAGGCCGACCTCAAGCCGCGCGACATCATTACCAAGAAGTCGATCGAGAACGCCGTGGCGGTGATCATGGCGACCGGCGGTTCGACTAACGCCGTGTTGCATTATCTGGCGATCGCCCACGCAGCCGAAGTGGAGTGGGACATCGACGATTTCGAACGGATGCGCAAACGCGTGCCGGTGATTTGCGACCTCAAGCCCTCAGGGCAATATGTGGCGACCGACTTGCACCGCGCCGGCGGCGTGCCGCAGGTGATGAAGCTGTTGCTCAACGCGGGCTTGATGCACGGCGATTGCATGACGATCACCGGCAAGACCTTGGCCGAAGAGCTGGCACATGTGCCCGACGTGCCGAGCGCCGATCAGAAGGTCATCTACCCGATCGAGCAGGCTATCTACAAAGAAGGCCATCTGGCGATCTTGCGCGGCAATCTCGCGGTCGATGGCGCCGTGGCCAAGATCACCGGCCTGAAGAGCCCCGTCATGACCGGGCCCGCGCGGGTGTTCGAAGATGAACAAAGCGCGTTGGCCGCCATTTTGGCCGATCAGATCAAGCCGGGCGACGTGTTGGTACTGCGTTACTTGGGCCCGAAGGGCGGCCCAGGGATGCCTGAAATGTTGGCGCCCACCTCTGCGCTGGTGGGCCAGGGTCTGGGCGAGTCGGTGGGGTTGATCACCGACGGACGCTTCTCCGGCGGTACCTGGGGCATGGTGGTCGGACACGTGGCGCCCGAAGCGTTTGCCGGCGGTACGATCGCGTTGGTGCACGAAGGCGATTCGATCACGATCGACGCGCATCGGCTGCTGTTGGAGCTACATGTCGACGAGGCAGAGTTGAGCAAGCGTCGTGCCGCCTGGAAGCAGCCTGCGCCGCGTTATACGCGTGGCGTGCTGGCCAAATACGCGGCGCTCGCGCTGCCGGCTAACAAAGGCGCAGTGACGGGCTGAGGCTGAGGCTGAGGCTGCGGGCTGCGGGCTGCGGGCTGCGGGCTGCGGGCTGCGGGCTGCGGGCTGCGGGCTGCGGGCTGCGGGCTGCAATAGGAAAGGGCTGGATCGCCACCGTTCACGGTTTCGATCCAGCCCTTTTCGTTTGAAATTCTACCCAGCGTCGACTTGCTACACGCCGCTGCGCCGCGTATGCCGCACGACTCGGCCGAATCGGTTTTGTTACTTGCCCGAGCCCGTCGCGCCGTTCTGGCGCTCCAGCGCTTCCACCACGGCCTCATAGATCCACTGGCGTATCTGGATTTCCAGCATCAGCGTGACTTCCGCCGAAATCTGCTCGACCATCTGGGCCGTATGCGTTTCCAGCATGCTGCGGCAACGCAACTCGATCAAACCGCGTCCATCTTTCCTGAGGTAATCGTTGAGCTGCCCGCGCATGCGTTCGGCGAAATCGCCAGCACTATCCATCGTCAGCCCTGGCGCTTGCGGCTGCATCGCTGGCTCTCGTGGGCCAGGGGTCCCATAAGCGGAGCTGAGCGGCACGGCGGGGCCGACGCCAGGGCCCGCACTGGTGCCAGCGTTAGAAGCGGGGTTAAACCCGGGGTTAAACCCGGGGTTAAGCCCGGCCCCGCCCGCAGTTTGCCCTAAAACCCCCTGCACCCCGGCACGAGCCTTCGCAGGGTCGCCAGTGGCCAGCACTTCCGTGAGGACCGGCACGGCCGCCGCAGCGGGCTGCGCTGAAGCCGCATTGGCACGTGCTGTACTGCCCCATCGTAATAAAGGTTCGGCGCGTTTAAACATTGGGCTTATAGGTATTCATCGGATAACCGCGGTCGCGGTAAAAACGGTAGCGCTCGCGCCCCGCGTTCAAATCGTCGGGCGCATCGCCTACCACCTCAAGCAAACGCTCGAAGCGCGCAAAGTGCTCCGGCACCGTGGTCCCCAGGTTGAGCAAAATCCGGTGATGCGGGGCATCGTCGAACTGCTCAGCCAGTACGACTGGGGTCACCGCCGCAAGTTCACTGCCCAGAGCACAATGGGGAATGAAGTCCAGCGGCGAAAACGTCCAAAGCAAGGCGTCGAACTCCTGCAAAATCTGCGCCTCTCCCGTCACCAGCAAGGGCTGACCGGCGAGGTAGGCCTTGCGCGCCAAGCGGCACGCATAGCCGAGCTTGTCGCCGACATTGGTATGGAAATCGACTTGCGTCATCCGCTTGCCCGCGTCGCCGATCAGGCCGTACGGTCGATCAGGTACTGCGTGAGCAACGGCACCGGACGCCCCGTCGCACCCTTGGCCGCGCCGCTCTTCCAGGCCGTGCCGGCGATATCGAGGTGGGCCCACGGATACGCTTCGGTGAAGCGCGACAGGAAACACGCCGCGGTAACGCTGCCGGCGGGTCGCCCGCCGATGTTCGCGACATCGGCAAAGTTCGACTTCAACTGATCGTGATATTCCTCATCCAGCGGCATGCGCCAGGTCGGATCGATCGCCGTCTTCGAGGCCGCCAGCAAGGCATCGGCAAGCGCATCGTCTTTGGAAAAAAGACCGGTATTGTGATGACCCAGCGCAATGATGCAAGCGCCGGTCAGCGTCGCCACGTCGATCACCGCTGCCGGCTTGAAGCGCTCGACATACGTGAGCGCGTCGCACAGGATCAAGCGCCCTTCGGCATCGGTATTGAGGATTTCGATGGTCTGCCCGGACATGCTCGTGACCACATCGCCGGGCTTGCTGGCGTTGCCGTTGGGCATGTTTTCGCAGGTCGGCACGACGACGACGACATTCTGCTTGAGGCCCATCTCGGCAACCGCGCGCAGCGTGCCCAGCACCGAGGCGGCACCGCACATGTCGTACTTCATTTCGTCCATGCCTTCGCCAGGCTTGAGCGAAATACCGCCCGAATCGAAGGTGATGCCTTTGCCTACCAGCACCACCGGGGCTTGTTTGGCTGCCCCGCCCTGATAATGCAGGACGATGAAGTGAGGCGCTTCGACCGAACCCTTGGCAACGGACAGAAAGGACCCCATCTTGAGCGCTTCGAGCTGCTTTTGACCCAGCACTTCGACTTTGAGCTTCCAGTCGCGCGCCAACTTCTTGGCCGTGTGGACAAGATAGCTCGGGGTACAAACATTGCCCGGCAAATTACCGAGATCGCGCGTGAGATCCATACCGTTGGCCAGCGCGACACCTTGCTTGACGGCAAGCTTGGCGGCCTTCTCATCGGTCGTGTCGACCGTCAGCACCGCTTTTTTCAGCGACCCGGGACGTGCTTCGGGTTTGCTTTTCATTTGCGTGAATTTATAGGCCAGGTCGCGCATCGTCACCACGGCAGTACGCGCCGCCCAACTGGCGTCGCGTTCCTTGACCGGCGCCTGGGCCAGGGTCCACACTACCTGGGCCACTTGCGTGTCGGCCAACGCGCGCCAGGCGCTGCGAGCCGCTTCGGTATAGGCCTTGTGGCCGAATTTGTCCTGTTTGCCCAGCCCCACCAGCAGCACGCGGGCCGCGCCTATGCCCTGCACTTCGTGCAGCATCAGCGTGGAGCCGCTTTTGCCGTCGAAGTCGCCGGCTTTGATCAGCCGGGTAATCAACCCCTTGGTGGCGAGATCGACCTGATGCGCCGCACCTGCCAGGGTCTGGCCTTCAAACAGACCTACCACGATGCAATCGGATTTTCCGCTCAGCGAACTATTGAGTGAACCGTTTTGTGATGCTTTGTTCCAATCACAGCCTTTTATGCTAAAGTCCATCGCGCTAATCCTCGGAGAAAGTCATGGCATTCGTTGCGGTTTGCCGTAATTATCCGCTATTTTTCCCCGCGGCGGCGGTCCGCACGCCCGAGGCGCAAACCACCCCATCATGATTTTCGAACGTTCCCTGCAACGCGAGCTTACCTACACAGCAGCCGCTGTGTTTATGGTACTGCTGACCATTATGTTGACGACGATGATGATACGCATCGTCGGCTTCGCCGCGTCCGGTCAGGTCGACCCGCGCGATGTGGTAGTGCTGATCTCCCTCACGGTGGTCGGTTATCTCGCCGTGATGCTGATCGTCACGCTGTTTGTCTCGATCCTGTTCGTGCTGACCCGCTGGTACCGCGACTCCGAGATGGTCGTGTGGCTCGCCTCGGGCGTCAGCCTGACGCGTTTCATTCGCCCCATCGCGCGATTTTCGGCGCCGATCATCGTGCTGATCGCGTTTTTTGCGTTCGTCGGCTGGCCGTGGTCCAACGAGCAAAGCAAATTGCTGCGCGATCGTTTCCAGCAGCGCGACGATGTTTCGCTGCTGGCGCCTGGGCAGTTCCGCGAATCGCCGTTGAACCACCGCGTGTTTTTCATCGAAAAGATGTCGCCGGACCAGAAACACGTGGAAAACGTGTTCGTGACCTCGACCGAGAACGGCAAGGTCAGCGTGATCGTATCGAGCCAAGGCCACGTGGAGATCTCGCCCAACGGCGACCGCTTCGTGGTGCTCGAAAACGGCCGCCGCTACGATGGCGAGCCGGGCGCGCTCGACTACAAGATCATGGAATTCCAGCGCTATGGCGTGAAGCTTGAAAACGCCCAGTTGACTAGCGTGCCGACCGCTTCGAGCACATCGACGTTGGCGCTGCTGCAGGCGCCGAATCCGTCCAATCTGGCGGAACTCGCATGGCGCGCGGGCTTGCCGCTGATTGCGATCAACCTGTTCCTGCTCGCCATACCGCTTGCGTACCAAAACCCCCGACGCGGACGCACCATCAACCTGGTACTGGCGGTGCTGATCTACCTGACCTATTCGAATTTACTGAACGTGGCGCAAAACTGGATCGAACAACAAAAAGTCTCGTTCGTGTTCGGCCTATTGTTCCTGCATGTGATCGTCGCCATCGTGGTGGCGGGGTTGTTCTGGTTCCGGGTGCGCAACCGGCCGTTGTTCCCCCCCTCGCTGTTTCGGCGTGCCGAACGCAAGGAGGCGTAACGGATGCGTATTTATGAGCGTTACTTCGCGCGGCAAATCTACCTCACATTCGCGTTTGTCCAGTTTGCGTTTATCGGGCTGTTCTTCTTTTTCGATCTGATCAACGAACTCAACACGGTCGGGCACGGCAACTATAAATTCAGCTTCGCGGTATTGCGGGTACTGCTGCTTACGCCGTCGCGCTTCTACGAGATCATCCCGGTCGCCACGTTGATCAGCTCGATCTTCGTGTTTTCGACGATGGCGTCGACGTCCGAATACACGATTTTCCGCGTGTCGGGCCTGTCGACCCGCATGTCGCTGATGTCGCTACTGAAAATCGGCATACCGCTAGTGATCGTCACGTTCGTGTTCGGCGAGGTGATCAGTCCTTACTCGGACCAGCTCTCGGAGCGCATACGCCTGGAAGCACTGGGCTCGGCGGTGTCGTCGAATTTCCAGTCGGGGGTGTGGGTCAAGGATACCGTCAAGGATGACGAGGAAGGCCGCAGCGTGACGCGCTTCGTCAACGTCGGCAAATTGGATCCAAATAACACAATCGAAAACGTGCGGATCTATGAATTCGACTCGCACTTCCGGCTCAATGAAGTCCGCCTCGCGGCCAAGGGCACGTTCGTCGCACCCGATCACTGGCGCCTGCAGAACGTAATCGTTACGCAGTTGCAAAGCCTGGTACCCAATACATTCTCACCGGCAACCGCACTCACGCCGGTGTACCGCTCGACCGTGAGCAAGCTGCCCGAATATCTGATGCGCTCGCAATTGACGCCGTCGATCCTGTCCGTCTTGCTGATCGCGCCCGAGCGCATGTCGATTTACAATTTGTTCGGTTATATCAGCCACTTGCAGCAAAACCAGCAGGATGCGCAAACCTATCGCATTGCACTGTGGCGCAAATGTGTCTATCCGTTTGCGGTATTCGTGATGCTGGTGCTGTCGTTGCCGTTCGCCTACCTGCATACACGCGCCGGCGCTGTCAGCGTCAAGGTGTTTGGCGGCATCATGCTGGGCATGAGCTTCCAATTGTTGAACACGCTTTTCTCGCACATCGGCACGCTGGATACCTGGCCCGCCCCGATCACGGCGGCAGCGCCTGGCCTGCTGTACCTGCTGCTGGGTCTAGGCGCGTTACGCTGGGTCGATCGGCACTAAGGCGCGCGTTGGGCGGCTGCCGCGGGTCAGCCGGAGTGGATAATCGCGATGCCTCGGAAGTCGCATCAGGGAGTCGCATCATGGGTACAGACAACTCGCAAGGCGTCGTTCTGTTTGGTCACGGCGCCCGCGATTCGCGCTGGGCTGAGCCTTTCGAGCAATTGGCAGAGGTGCTGCGCGGCCAGCGCATCGCAAACGGCGATACGGGCCCGGTGACGCTCGCCTTCCTGGAGTTGATGCAGCCTGATTTACCAAGCGCCATTGCGGCCCAGGCGCATGCCGGCTGCGGCGTCGTTACCGTCGTTCCGGTGTTCTTCGGTCAGGGGTCGCATCTGCGGGAGGATTTGCCGGCACTGCTGGCGTCGTGCCGAGCAGCGCACCCTGCGCTCGAAATTCGCTGCACCACGGCGGTGGGAGAAGATCCTACGGTACAGGCGGCGATTGCCCGTTTTTGTTTGACGCAGATAAGCGCCTAGACTGGCGCAGCAACTCAGCGCGTCAACTCGGCTGGCCTCGAGGGCCGGTTTCCAATAGCCCGGCAACCGGGCCGTTCGCCACTACGCCTATGCAGCTCAGGCGGTCAAGCCGCGCTCAACAACCCCACACTCACCTGTTCTTGCAGCACGTCGCTTGCCTGCCCTTGCGCTGCACGAGCCGCAAATGCCTCGCCTATCATCACCAGGCTCGGTTGCGCGACGTCGAGCCAGCTCTGCGCGCACCCCTGCGCCAACTCACCCAACGTCAGCGTCAGCGTGCGCTCGCGCGGCGTGCTGCATGCCTCTACCAGCGCCACCGGTGTCGCCGCGTCGCGTCCGGCGGCCAGCAACTGTTCCGCAATCTCGGGGGCTGCGTCGCGGCCCATGTAAAAAACCAGCGAATCGGCATTCACATGCTCGCGAATCTCATCGGAATCGGCGGCCCGGCTGTAGGTGGCGAACGCGACCGAACGGGCCACGCCGCGCAGCGTCAGCGAGCGCCGCAGCGTGGCGGCACTGGCCAGTGCCGCGGTAATCCCCGGCACGACCTCATAGGCGATACCTGCCGCTTCCAGCGCCCGCATTTCCTCGTCGGCGCGGCCAAACAACATCGGGTCGCCGCCCTTCAGACGGACCACCACGTCGTGCCCGCGTGCCGCGTCCACCAGTTGCTTGTTGATAAAATGCTGCGCGGTCGAGCGCTGACCGCAGCGCTTACCCACCGCAATCAAATGGGCCTGCGCCGCCATTTCCAGCATTTCAGGTTCAATCAGCGCGTCATGCAGCACCACCTGGGCCTGGCCCAAAATGCGTGCACCGCGCACCGTAATGAGGTCGGCGGCCCCAGGTCCCGCACCGATCAGATAAACCTTGCCCATATCGAATCTCACTGTGTGATCACCACGATCGCAGCCGCTTGCCACGGGTTACCGCGAAGTAACCCCTAAGCATGCGGGCCGTCGAGGTTCACGAAGAATATGCACGAATCATACCCGCGGCGACCGTATGATGCGTCGCTTCGTCGATCAGCACGAACGCGCCGGTCGCCGGATGGCTATCGTAGGTATCGCAGACAACGGGCTTTTGCAGCGTCAACGAGACCGCGCCGATATCGTTCATGGTCATGTCGAGCCGGTCGGTGGCCTGCAGCAGCGTATGCACGTCGAGCACCTCGCGCACCGCACTCACCCTGGCAAATACCGTATTGGCGGTCTGCTTGAGCAGATATTTTCGTTGCTGCGACAGCGGCTCCTCATCGAACCAGCACAGGTCGGCTTCCAGCTTGCGCGCCGGCACCGGCGCGTTCTGCTCGGCAACGAACGTGTCGCCGCGCGACACGTCGATGTCCTCGGCCAGGCGCACCGTCACGCACTGACCGGCGTACGCCCGCTGCACCGGCCCCGTGCCGCCCCGCACCGGCGCGATGATTTCGGCAACCGTCGCGCGACGGTCGGCTGGCAGGACAGTCAAGGTCTGACCGACCGCGATTTCGCCCGATTCGACGCGCCCCATGTAGCCGCGGAAGTCGTCGGCCTGATTGCCGTCCTGGCGAGCGACCCATTGCACGGGAAAGCGCAGCGCACCGGTATGTTCGTCACGCGCCGGCAGCGTTTCGAGTATCGCCAGCAAAGGCTCGCCCGCGTACCAGGGCATCGCTTCGCTGGGCGTTACGAGGTTGTCCCCCTTGAGCGCCGAAACCGGCACAAAAATGACGTCGCTCAGCCCGAGCTGGCGCGCCAGCACTACATAGGCCTGACGGATTTCGTTAAAACGCTGCTCGCTGAAACCGACCAGATCCATCTTGTTGATCGCGACGATAACGTGCTGCAATCCGAGCAGCCGCACGATCGCACTGTGGCGCTTGGTCTGCGGCAGCAATTGCGCAGCGCCGGTGGCGTCATGCGTCACGCGGGTGGCGTCGACCAGAATGATGGCCGCGTCCGCCGTCGAAGCGCCGGTCACCATATTGCGCGTGTACTGTTCATGACCGGGTGTGTCGGCCACGATGAACTTGCGTTTGACGGTGGCAAAGTAACGATACGCCACGTCGATCGTGATGCCCTGCTCGCGCTCCGCTTCCAATCCGTCGGTCAACAGCGACAGGTCGATCTCGTCGCCCACCGTGCGTTTATTCTTGGCGCGCGAGAGCGCCGAAAGCTGGTCCGACAGCACAGCCTTGCTGTCGTACAGCAAACGTCCGATCAAGGTGCTTTTGCCGTCGTCGACGCTGCCCGCGGTAATAAAGCGCAGCACGCCAAGATCCAGCGAGGTTCCCGAGGTTTCAGTCATCATGCTTTATGCTCCAGCTCAAACCGGCAATGCGGCGAGCTCAGAAGTAACCTTGTTTTTTACGTTGCTCCATCGCGGCTTCCGAAGCCTGATCGTCCATGCGGGTTGCGCCCCGCTCGGTGATCTCGGTCACGGCCGTCTCGGCGATGATCTGCTCCAGGTCGGTCGCATCGGACTCGACCGGGCAGGTGCAACTGATATCGCCCACCGTGCGAAAGCGCACCGTGGCCATTTCGCTGACGTCGCCCTCGCGCATCGGCGTGAGCGGCGTCACGGGAACCAGCAAGCCGTTGCGGCGCACGATTTCGCGCTGATGCGCGTAATAGATTTCCGGCAACTCAAGGCGTTCGCGCGCGATGTATTGCCACACGTCGAGCTCGGTCCAGTTCGAAATCGGAAACACGCGCAAGTGCTCGCCGGCATGATGGCGTGCGTTATACACACTCCACAGCTCAGGGCGCTGCGATTTCGGATCCCATTGACCGAACTCGTCGCGAAACGAAAAGATCCGTTCCTTGGCGCGGGCTTTTTCTTCGTCGCGCCGCGCGCCGCCGATCATGGCATCGTAACCGTGTTGCGCGATCGTCTCGAGCAAGGTCACCGCTTGTGCGGCGTTGCGCGAATCGGTCTCGCGACGCAGGCGCACGGTACCGCGCTTGATCGAATCTTCTACATGCCCAATCACCAGCTCGGCGCCTATTTCAGCGGCGCGGCGGTCGCGAAAATCGATCACTTCCGGGTAGTTGTGACCGGTGTCGATATGTACCAGCGGAAACGGCAGCACGGTGCGACGGTTCGGGCCCAGGCCAAACGCCTTGAGCGCAAGATGCAACACGACGACCGAATCCTTGCCACCCGAGAACAGCAAAGCCGGCTTGGCGCACTCGGCCACCAGTTCGCGCAGAATATGAATCGACTCGGCTTCGAGCCAGTCGAGATGGTCCATGCGTGCAACCGCAACCGGCGGGGCATCTACAGTGAAACCCATGATCTAGGTCCTTCGTTGGAACATTTGGTTTTTCGAGGTTGGAAAGTCGGCACACCGGGCGCCGGCTTCACGCAAGCCGTTCAGTTCGGTGCGGGTGCGCTCGCGATATGTAGACCGCATTCCTTGGACTCGCGCGATTCCCACCACCAGCGTCCGGCGCGACTATCTTCGCCAGGCCGTACTGCGCGCGTACACGGCTCGCAGCCGATGCTCGGATATCCTCGCGCATGCAGCGGGTTGACCGGCACATCGAAAGCGCTCAGATAAGCCCACACGTCGGCCTCGCTCCAGTCGGCAAGTGGATTGTACTTTGCGATACCGCGTGCGACATCCTGCTCTTGCAGATGCAACTCGGCGCGGGTAATCGATTGTTCGCGCCGCTGGCCCGTCACCCAGGCCTGAACATCGGCGAGCGCACGATTCAACGGTTCGACCTTACGAATTTCGCAGCAGCGTTTGCGCAGATCGACACTTTCGTAAAACGCATTGGCGCCGTGCGAGCTCACATATTCGGCGACCGCTTCGCGCTGCGGATGCAATTGTTCGATCTCGTAGCGGTAACGCGCCTCTACCTTATCGAGCATCCCCAGCGTCTCGGCATGCAAGCGGCCGGTATTGAGCGAGAAGATGCCGATACCCAGCTTGCGCGACAGGATCGCGTGGGTCAGGACCATATCCTCGGCCGCCAGGCTGCTCGCCAGTTTGACCGAGCTGTGGCGCTGCGCGATCGTGTCGAGGAACGTGTCGAGCTCGGCAATCCGGGTTGCCAATCCTGGCTCCAGTTCCGGCGCGCGCGCGGCCCCGATGACAGTCATGCCGACGCCCCTGCGTGCGCGGCGCGACGGCGGAACAACGGGTTGGGTTCGTCTTGCGCGGCCTGATAGCTGACACTGAATTCACCAAAGGCTTTCAGCGCATCATGAATGTCCTTGTCGGCGCGCACGGCGAATGCATCGAAACCGACGCGCGACATATAAAACAGTTGATCGCGCAGCACGTCGCCGATCGAGCGCAACTCACCGCTCCAGCCATAACGCGAACGCAACAAGCGTGCGATGCTATAACCACGGCCATCGCGAAACACGGGGAAATCGATCGCAATCAGGCCCAGCGCAGCAAAATCGTCGACGAGTTCAGCCGGCTCCTGATCGGGGTCCAGCCATACGCCCACTTGTTCGCGTGCATGCGTGACGACCAGCGCTGCGCGGTGCGTTTTCCAGTAGGCAAAAGGCACGATCACCTTGCCCGAAGCCAGAGCCGCCGGCTCAGGCAGGCTGCCGTCTTCGGCCGCGCGAATCACGGTCCAATCGTCGCTGACCACCGTCGGGGCGGCCGCGACCAGTTTAATAATTTCTGACATGAAGAGATCCCGGTGCTGTGTCGGTTACGTTAGGCGGTAGCAGGCTGGCGCGACGCGTACACGCGATCTTTGAACGGCGCGAGGCCGACACGCTGGTAAGTCTCGATAAAACGTTCGCCGTCGATACGCTGCTCGACGAACGTCTCGATCAAGCTGCTGACCACGTCGGGCATTTCTTCCGCCTTGAACGATGGGCCGATCACGCGGGCCAGCTTGGCGCTGTTACCCTGCTCGCCGCCCAGTGACACCTGGTACCACTCCTGACCATCCTTGTCGACACCGAGCACGCCGATGTTGCCGACGTGGTGATGGCCGCAGGAATTGATACAGCCAGAGATATTCAACGACAAATCGCCCAAGTCGTAGACAAAATCCAGGTTGTCGAAACGCGCTTGAATACCTTGCGCGATCGGAATCGACTTGGCATTGGCCAACGAGCAGAAATCGCCGCCGGGGCAGGCAATGATGTCGGTCAACAGGCCGATATTCGCGGTGGCAAAATTCAACGCCTTGGCACGCAACCACAGCGCGTGCAGATCGCGCTTGCGCACGTCGGCCAGGATCAGGTTCTGCTCGTGAGACACACGCAGTTCGCTGAAGCTGAATTCATCGGCGAGGTCGGCCGCCGCATCCATTTGCACGTCGCTGGCATCGCCCGGGGGCGAGCTGATACCCGGTTTGAGCGACAAGGTGACGCTCGCGTAGCCAGGCACCTTGTGCGGACGCACGTTGCGCTCGACCCAACGGGCAAAGGCGCGCTCTTCCAGCAGATGCTTCTCGTACGAAGCATCGGTATCGGGCAGCTTTTCATACGCGGGAGCCGAGAAGCAGGCCGACACGCGCGCGAACTCTTCTTGCGTGATGGTGGTCTGCTGATCCTTGAGATGCGCCCATTCGGCCTCGACTTCCTCGGCGAACTTCTTCGGGCCAAGCGCCTTCACCAAGATCTTGATACGCGCCTTGTAGATATTGTCGCGGCGACCATAGCGGTTATAGACGCGCAACACCGCCTCGCAATAGCTCAGCAAATGGCGCACCGGCAGATCTTCGCGAATCACCGAACCGATGATAGGCGTGCGGCCCAGGCCGCCACCGGCCAGCACACGCGCCACGACTTCGCCGTGCGCGTCTTTGTACAGAAAGATGCCGATATCGTGAATCAGCACCGCGGCGCGGTCTTCGCGCGAACCGCAGACGGCGATCTTGAACTTGCGCGGCAGCCAAGCGAATTCAGGGTGGAACGTCGACCACTGGCGCAGGATCTCGCAGTACGGCCGCGGATCCACGATCTCGTCGGGCGCTACGCCCGCGAATTGATCTGAGGTGATATTGCGCAGCACGTTGCCGGAGGTCTGGATCGCGTGCATCTGGACCGACGCCAACTTGGCCAGGATCTCCGGCGTATCTTCGAGCTCGATCCAGTTGTACTGGATATTCGTGCGCGTCGAGAAATGGCCGTAATTGCGATCATGCTCGCGCGCGATGCGCGCCAACATCCGCATTTGGTCGCTGCGCAGATGTCCGTAAGGAATGGCCACGCGCAACATATAGGCGTGGCGCTGCAGGTAGAGACCGTTCTGCAGCCGCAACGGACGGAATTCTTCTTCAGTCAGCTCGCCCGATAGACGCCGGCGCACCTGGTCACGAAACTGAACGACACGTTCATCGACAATCGTCTGATCGTACTGATCGTACTGATACATGCAAGGACCTCAGTGGTTCTGGAAGCCGGTGCTACGCACTGGCGTCGGAAATAAATTTCGGCGGCGGCGAAAACCCGCGTTGGCTCTGCTGGGCAAGCCGGACCTGCCGCCGGGATGGACTCGGTTGACTCTCGTGTCAGCGCCGAGTTGCTACTCTGTCGAGACCCGTAGTGGCACCCGGGTCGACACTATTCCTAGCTTTCTTGAATCCTTATCCCAGATCGTAATAAACTCGCTTTATATGTCAAACTACTAAAAAATTCTTTTGATATACCCTGAGGTTATTATGAACCTGCATCAGTTCCGTTTTGTGCGTGAGGCCGTGCGTCAAAACTACAACCTGACGGAAGCCGCGAAAGCGCTCTACACCTCACAGCCAGGGGTGTCCAAGGCGATCATCGAGCTCGAGGAAGAGCTCGGCGTGGAGATTTTTACACGCCACGGAAAGCGGGTCAGATCGCTGACCGAGCCGGGCCGTATCATCCTGGTATCGGTAGAAAAAATTCTCCAGGAAGTCGAAAGCCTGAAGCGCATCGGTAAGGACTATGCTGCCCAGGACCAGGGCAACCTGACTATCGCAGCCACGCATACGCAGGCGCGCTACTCGCTGCCGGCGGCGGTCGCGGAGTTCAAGAAGCGCTTTCCGAAGGTGCGGCTGTCGATTTTGCAGGGCAATCCGACCCAGGTGGCCGAGATGGTGCTCCATGACCAGGCCGATTTGGCGATCGCGACCGAGGCTATCTCGAGCTACAAGGATCTGGTCTCGCTGCCCTGCTTTCAGTGGCATCACGTGGCCGTCGTCCAGCCCGACCATCCGCTGCTGGAAAAGCGCAGTCTTACGCTCGAGGATCTAGCCCAATACCCGCTGATCACCTACGATCCGGCGTTTGCCGGCCGGGCCAAGATCAATCATGCGTTCGCCTTGCGCAACCTGACGCCCGACGTGGTGCTCGAAGCCATCGATGCCGACGTGATCAAGACCTACGTGGAACTGGGCCTGGGAGTGGGATTGATGGCGGACATCGCTTACAACGCCGAGCGCGACAAAAACCTCAGGGTGATTCCGGCTGGCCATCTGTTCGGCAGCAATCTGACGCGCCTCGCGCTGAAACAAGGCGCCTATCTGCGCAGTTATGTATACACGCTGGTCGAATTACTCTCGCCCACGCTGAACCGCAAGTTGATCGAACAAGCGCTGCGCGGGGAGCATGAAAACTACGAACTGTAAGCTGGTAGTCCTGGGGAAAACGCTGTGCACAGGGGAATTGCGGCGGTTTATGATTGCTGCGCAATCAATTAATGTGCGGTCCCACCTCTCGTTAGAACAAGGAAGATCCATGCCCGCTTTAGCTTCTGCCGCGCGCTTCGCGGCTACCGTCTTCAGCCTTACCGCGTTTGCCGCGGCGCCTGCGTGGGCCGCGTCCGACACGCCGATCAAAGTCGGCATCGACTTGTCGAGCACCGGCCCTGCCGCTGCCATCGGCATTACCAGCAAGAACGCGATGTTGATGTGGCCGGCCACCCTGGGCGGCCATCCCGCACAGTACACCATCCTCGATGATGGCTCGGACCCGGGCGCGGCGGTGCGCAATGTGCGGCGGTTCGTGTCGGAGGACAAGGTCGATGTGGTGGTTGGGCCTAACACCACGCCGTCCGCGCTTGCAGCGCTGGATGCGGTGGCTGAGACCGGTACGCCGATGATCACCCTGGTGGGCACCTCCAACGTGGTCGAGCCCCAGCAAGGCAAGCGCGTATGGGCCTTCAAGATGGCGCAAAACGATGCCGCGATGGCCGACGTGGTGACGCGGTATATGTCGAATCACAATGTGAAGACGATCGGGTTTATCGGATTTTCCGACGGCTACGGGGAAAGCTGGTTGCAGCAGATGACGAAATTCGCCGAGCTGCGCCATATACAGATTGTCGATGTCGAGCGCTACAACCGCACCGATGCCAGCGTGACCGGTCAGGTGCTCAAGGTCATGGCCACCAAGCCCGATGCGATCCTGATCGCGGGCGCAGGGACGCCGGCCGTGCTGCCGCAGCGCACGTTGATAGAACGCGGGTACAAAGGTCCGATCTACCAAACGCACGGGATCGCTACTCCGGAATTCATCCGCTTGGGCGGCAAGGACGTCGAAGGCACCCTGTTCCCGACGCAACCGGTGGTGGTGGCGCGCGATCTGCCCGCCGATAATCCGATCAAGAAAACCGCGCTCGATTTTGTGAGTCGCTATGAAGCGCGTTATGGCGCGGGTAGCGTGACTCAGTTTGCAGGGGATGCTGCGGGGGTGTATCCGTTGTTGAATGATGCGGTTGTTCGGGCATTGAAGACGGCTCAGCCCGGAACTCCCGAGTTTCGTGCGGCTTTACGCGACTCGCTTGAGCATACGCATGAGTTGGTGGTGCCCAACGGTATTGTTAGTACCAGCAAAGCTGACCATGTCGGACTCGATCAGCGGGCGAGCGTGATGGGCATCGTCAAGGGTGGCCAGTTTCATTATTTGAGCCAGTGACGGCGGGACGAGCGGTGCTTGAATCGGCTGGTTGGAGTAAACAGTCACGCACCGCTTGTCTGGGCGAGAGTTTTCGGACATAATTTCGGTCTTGTCCGGGGGTTACCACTCGGGCACGCCAAGCGGGCTCGCCCCGCAGCCCAAAGCCCGGGTGGTGAAACAGGTAGACGCAGGGGACTCAAAATCCCCCGACGAAAGTCGTGTCGGTTCGAGTCCGACCCCGGGCACCATCCAGCAGTCCACGCACGTCCAGCACCGTCTACGAAGTGCGCCAATCCCTTTGAATTCAAACAGCTTTTAGCCTAACTGCGTGCAGAGACGGCTAGGTTTGGTTGCGTATACTGGCGCCAATTCCGCGTTAGGCAGGCATGCACAACCACGCCCACGTTCAGTGTGGCAACTGATCCGCCACCTTCCCGACACCGGCGGCGGCGCAGACTTCGTCTTTATCGCCGCCTGGCGCCCCCCCGATACCCAAAGCGCCCACGATCTCGCCGTTCGCCTTGAAAGCGACGGCACCCGGCAGCGCAATCACGTTATGAACCGTCGCGAGTTGCGGCGCGAATTGGTTCGTCTTCACCAGTTCGAAGAATCCGCTCGAACGATCGAATCCGAACTCCGGTCCAAGCGTGACGACCGTGAACGCCTTCCGGAAGCTCGATTCACCTGTGGCCACCGGTGCATGATCGCCGCGCAGGACGACCTGAGGCACGCCATCCATATCGACGACCGTTGCCGTCGACCAATAATGCTTCTCCTCGCACACTCGGAGTGCCTCTTGCGCCGCCTCGATGGCGATCTTGAGCGGCAGCGTGTAGTGATATCCTGGCTGCGGCGCCTGCTGCGCGCGAACTGAGATACATGCAATCGACAGTGACCTCGACGAGGTCATACCGTTTTACGAATCTCTAACGACATCGTGTCGCCCGACGCAGGTCGGCATGTGGACACGGACGCATGAGCATGCGTTGACAGGAGCGCGTCAGCCGCGGCGATTTTTCTTCGTCTGCTACGATCGCGGCGGGAAGATGACCGGCTGCGCGGACCGGATCAAATGACAACACTCAACAACCATCCCGCCAAGCCACAGCAGAGAACAACCAACCAAGGCGGCAGCTTCCAGTACATCAAAGCCACGAACGCGATGAGCGCGAGACCGAAGTCCTCCGGCTTAAACACGGCACTCGTCCAAACCGGCTTATAAAGCGCCGCGAGAAGTAATCCAACCACGGCGGCATTGACCCCTGCGAGCGCAGCTTGAGTACGCACATTGCCGCGCAGTTGCTCCCAAAATGGCAACGCACCCGCCACCAACAGAAACGATGGAACGAAGATCGCGACAAGACAGATAACGCCACCGAGCCAGCCGCTAGGAGCCGCCTTCATCGATGCACCGAGAAACGCGGCAAAGGTAAAAAGCGGGCCGGGAACCGCCTGGGCGGCGCCGTAGCCTGCGAGGAAGGTGTCGTTCGTAACCCAGCCACGTGGCACGACTTCAGCTTGCAGCAACGGCAATACCACGTGCCCACCACCGAAGACCAGCGAGCCGGAACGGTAAAACGCATCTACCATCGCCAGCGACTGGTAAGGCAGCGCCTTTGCAAGAATCGGTAACCCGATCAGCAGCGCAAAAAACAGCACCAGCAGGAAAGCGCCAAAACGACGACTTACCGATATCGGCAGGGCTTCGTGAGGGGCGTTCTGCACCGGTTTGAATATCAGCAGGCCAATTACGGCTGCGGCCGCGATCGTGCCAACCTGGCCACCAGCCGTTGGCCACACAAGCACCACGCAGGCAGAGAGCACCGCGATCGTAATGCGTGCCGTGTCCGTGCAAAGATTGCGCGCCATGCCCCAAACCGCTTGAACCACAACGGCGACAGCGACCACCTTCAGTCCATGCAAGACCCCGGCAGGTATGACATTGCCCCAAATCGAAATGCCCAGTGCGAACAGGATAAGGACGAGCGCCGAAGGTAAGGTAAATCCCACCCAGGCGGCCAGCGCACCAGGGAATCCCGCCCGCGACAACCCGATCGCCATGCCGACCTGACTACTGGCAGGACCAGGCAGGAACTGGCAGAGCCCGACCAGATCGGCGTAGCTGCGCTCGCTGAGCCAACGCCGTCTCGTTACAAATTCGGCGCGAAAGTATCCCAAGTGGGCAATGGGTCCGCCAAACGAGGTCAATCCCAAACGTAGGAAGACAACGAAGACCACCCAGACGTTAGCGCGGGCATTGCCCGCCATCTCGACTCGTGTTGCTGACATGCGATCGACCTATTGATTCAGCGAAGGGGGGAACATCATTGGAACGTGGCTGGTTTGAACAGGCCGCGTTGCCGCCAGCTTACGGCCGTAAAATATAACATCAACGACAGGAAATGCGCTGCGCGCGGTTTGGCGTACATATCGGGGAAGCGGCATCCCCTGGGCTACGTTGGACAACGCAAAGGCCGGGCGACACATCGCATCACGGGTCTTTCATATGAATTAATTCGCACTACAAATTTAATTAAGCATAATCGAGACCTTATTTACAAAATCTCGAAATATTTTTTGGATGAGCAGGAATATTCACGGACGAGCAAGCGTTAGCCACTATGCATACCCCATCACACACATACACTGGAGTTGAAAATGAAGAAGATCGCCATGCTTACGCTGTCACTTGCCGTTCTCGCATCCTCGAACGCATTCGCCCAAGAAAAAACACGCGCCCAGGTTTACCAGGAACTGGTAACGGCCGAACAAAACGGTTCGAATCTCGTGACCGACGAGTCATATCCGGACATCAGCCCAGTGTACACGCAACAAGCGCTGCAACTGCAAGCCCGCTTTGCACAGACGCATGGCACCGTGGACATGGCGAGCAACAGTACGCCAGCGAACCCGTACAACTGAACGCCATGATCGCGCCAGCCGCGCTGACGCAATCCTGCGTAATCCCGCGATGGGGCCGCACAACCCTAGCACTGTGCGGCCGATTCGCGGTTACCGTTCCAAGCGTGCCGTCGGCGTAATTTGCCGAGGATCCGTGCGCAACTCGAGTATCGCCGCAACGCCTGCGGCCCGTGCGCGCGCGAAGGCCGCCGGGAAATCCTCGCTGCGCTCGACCGTTTCTCCGTATGCGCCAAAAGCACGAGCCAGTGCGACGAAATCGGGATTACGCAGATCGGTGCTGGAGATTCGCCCAGGGTATTCGCGTTCCTGGTGCATGCGTATGGTGCCCAGCATGCCGTTATTCACCACGATGACGATCATCGCCGCGCCGTATTGCATCGCGGTCGCCAGTTCTTGCGGGTACATCATGAAGCAACCGTCGCCGGCAAAGCACACGACATCGCGCTGCGGGTACTGCAGTTTCGCGGCGATCGCAGCCGGCAGGCCGTAGCCCATTGCGCCGCTGGTAGGCGCCAGTTCGGTCGCGCTCTGGCGATAGCGGTAAAAACGATGCACCCAAACGGTATAGTTGCCCGCGCCGTTGGAGACGATCGAATCGGCCGGCAGCACCTCGCTCAAGTGAGCGACGACCTGCGAGAGGTCGACGCCATTGGGTACGATTTCGGGAACCGTGGCGGTCGAATGCGCCAGGTAGGCTTCACGCGCAGTTCGAGTCCACGATTGCCACTGCACGTCCACCGCAGGCAATGCTTCCAGCGTCCGGGCAAAGTTGCGCATCCCCGAGTTGATCGGCAACGTGGCCTGGTAGACCCGGCCCAGTTCATTCGCGTCGGCATGCACATGTACTAGCGTCTGCTTCGGTACGGGGCTTTGCACCAGCGTGTAGCCACCCGAACTCACTTCACTCAAACGCGTGCCCACGGCGATCACGAGATCGGCCTCGCGCATGTGCTCGGCCAGTTTCGGTGAAATTCCGAGGCCGATCTGACCGACATAGTTAGGCGCGCAATTATCGAACAGATCCTGTCGCCTGAATGCGGCCGCGACCGGGATGTCATTGGCTTGCGCGAAGGCCTGCAGATGCGCGCAGGCTTGCGGGTCCCAGCCCGTGCCACCGACCACCATGAGCGGCCGGCGCGCCTGGGCAAGCAGTGCACGAAACGCTTCCATGTCGGCGGCCGTGGGAGCGCTTTGCGCCGTGCGCGATGGCGGTGCGTCTTGCGCCACCCCCGAAGCAAACAGAACATCCTCGGGCAGCGCCACGACGACCGGGCCCGGCCGCCCCGAGGTCGCCACGCTGAACGCATGAGCAAGCACTTCGGGAATCCGCGTCAGGTCCTGGATCTCCGTCACCCACTTGGCCATCCCGCCGAACATCTGCCGGTAGTCGACTTCCTGGAACGCTTCGCGCTCGGCAAACCCGGTGTCGACCTGACCGATAAACAGGATCATCGGCGTCGAATCCTGGCTGGCCGTGTGCACGCCGATACTGGCATGCGTGGCGCCTGGGCCGCGCGTGACGAAGCAGATGCCGGGGCGCCCGGTGAGCTTGCCGTACGCATCCGCCATATTGGACGCAGCGCCTTCATGACGGGCTACGTAGGTGCGTATGCTAGTGGCATCGTGCAAAGCATCGAGCACAGGCAGATAGCTTTCGCCGGGCACGCAATACACTGTGTCCACGCCATTGATCCGCAGCGCGTCGACCAGGATGCGGCCGCCGGTGCGGGGTTGTTGGGGATTGAGATCAGACATGTAGTTCAAGCTCCTTGTTACGAGTCTCGGGCATCGCCAGCGCGGCCACGAAAACGAGTGCATAAGAGGCCGCAGCCCACGCGCCTATCGACGGCCCCAGCCCATATTCGGCACTGGTGATGCCGACCGCGGCGGGCACCAGCGATCCGAAGGCGCGGCCGAAGTTATAGGAAAAACCGCCGGCACTGGCGCGGATCTGTGCCGGAAACAACTCGGAAAAGCACGCCCCCATGCCGGAGACGATGCCAGACTGAAACATGCCGACGAGGAAACCCAGCAACAGCATGGTCATGCCGACCACCGGCAGGAAGGTGTATGTGAGAATCGCGAGCGTCGCGCCGAGCGCGGACAACACGAACGTCTTGCGGCGCCCGAGCAGGTCGCTCAAATAAGCCGCACCGACATAGCCGCAAAATGATCCGAAGATATTGATCGCCAGGTAGCCGGTCGTGCCACCGATCGACATGCCGTGCGTTTGCCGCAAGTAGGTCACGAGCCAGGTCAGGATGGTGTAGTTGCCACCCAGCGCACCGGCTGCCAGCAGCGAGGCCGTCAGCGTGCGAGGCAACACGTTGCGCGAAAAGATCAGCGCGAAATTGCCGGCGAAGCTGGTTTTCTTGCGTACGTCGGCAACCGCCTTGAATGCCTGCGACTCCGGCACGTTGCGACGCAACCAGATGACCGCCAGCGCGGGGAGCAAGCCGACGAAGAACAGCAAGCGCCAAGCCACATCGGCAGGCCACACGCTGAAAATAATGAAGTAGGCGAGCGCTGCCATCGCATAACCGATCGGCCAGCCCGCCTGGACTGTGCCCACAGCTCTGCCGCGAATCCGTTTGTCGACGGCCTCGCCGATCAGCACGGCGCCGGCGGCCCATTCCCCGCCAAAACCCAAGCCTTGCAGGCTGCGGGTCAGCAGTAATTGATGGTACGAATGGGTCAACGCCGAGAGTCCGGTAAAAAGGGCGAACCAGAGTATCGTGATCTGCAGCACGCGAACCCGGCCAATACGGTCCGCGAGCAGGCCGGCAAGCACCCCGCCGATCGCCGAGGTAATCAGGGCGGCGGTGCCGACGATGCCCGCTTGCGACTTGGTCATCCCCCACAGCGTGATGAGCGTCGGAATCACAAACGCGAACAGTTGAACGTCCATGGCGTCGAGCGCCCAGCCCATCAGGCATGCCCAAAATGTCCGCTTTTGCGGCGGATTCATGCTGCGATACCAGGACGTCATTGTGTCTCCCTGCTGCGTCGATTGATTTTTATAGCGGGCTTTATAGCGGGTTTTATAGAAGTGCCAGCTCCGCGCGAAAGTATGCCGCAGCAGCGGCCGCTATGCTATGCAGTGGACACACATCAGCTATGGGCGCCACGCATCGATGCGTGGGCGGGTGGGACATGCAGGCTGGTTCGCCCGCGTTGCAGCCTAAACCAGCGTTGCGCCGGCCCATGCCCCGATCTTGACCAGTTGCACGATCTGTCGACGGACCGTTTCGAGCACGTGTCGTTGACTCGGGATCGGCGGTCTATTGCGCGCGGAGACGATCGCCACATCGCGAACTATCTCGGGATCGATCAGCGGCGCCGCTTGAAGAATGCCCTTTTGCACCTCTTCCTGGACCGAAGCCAACGGCAGGATGGTGCAGCCGCAGTTCTCGGCCACCATCTGCTTGGTGATGTAGACGGACGCGTCACACTCCATGCTCAAGTTCAGCGTTCGGGAGAATCGCGCGGTCAGCGATTGCGCCAGCACTCTCAAGCCATGCGGATGCGCGGGCAGCACCAGCGGCACATCGGCCAGCCGTTCGACCGGAAACCCCGCGCCTATCGGACCGAATTCGGGCGGTGCGACAAAACTCAGTTGCTCGCGCAGGATAACGTCGACACCGAGCGACGAATGATTCTCGGGCAGATAGACAATTGCCGCATCGATCTCTCCATTGGCAATCCACTCCTGAATATGTCCGCCCAAACCTTCCTTGAAGTGCATTTTTATGCCCGGGTACTGCAGCTTTAACGCCTTGCCGATCGAGCCGAACAGAATTTTCGCAATTGTCGGTTGCGCGGCCAGGACGATGCTCGAAGGCCCCTGGTGCGCAGGGGACGATAGATCCAACGTGGCGCGCTGCAAGACGTCCGTGACCTCGGTCGCATACTTGGCCAGACGATGCCCCGCTTCGGTCAGCACCACGCCGCGCCCGCTGCGGTAGAAAAGCCGGATATTCAGTTCTGCTTCCAACGCGGAAATTCGCCGACTCAACGCGGACTGGGATAACCCGATTTCGATCGAGGCGCGCGAGAAATTGCCATTGATCGCCACATCGAGAAACAGCTTCAGATCTTCGGAATTCATCTCGTGATGCCGGGCGTGGGTAGGAAGTGGCATGTGGGTGAGAGCACGATCACTGGCCGACCTCCGAGCTCAACAATGGCCAGTAGCAAACGGTCTGCTGGTCTGCGCTGGTGTTGGTGGCGTAGGGCGAAAAATGGCGTGCCCGACTGTGCGCGTAGTCGGTTCGCGCATCGGCCAGGTTGCTGCACTTGCCGACGTAATCGACGGTGCCGATCCAAAACGGTTGACCGCCCGGGTGCAAATTCATCCCGGACCAGAGCACGAGCTGCGATTCGGCAGTGAGGTCGTGGGTCGGCTGATAGACTTCCTCATGCGCGATGCCGTCGAGCAGCGTCGCAAAGGCGCCGGCCGACGTGCGCCCCAGACGCGTGACGTCACCGGTCGCGTTTTGCATCACGATCGTCAGGTTCGGATATTTCGCGCGCAGCTTGGCGACGAAGTCCAACGCTCCTCGGACGCAGGCGCTGTTGCATGGCCCGTTGGCAGTCCGAGTGCCGTGTTCGACGATCTCCATGTTGTCCAGGTAGAAGCCGTCGACCCCTTGGGCAACCAGCCGCGGCGCCACATAGTCCAGGAGCAGATGCTGATAATCGGCGTTACCGGGGTCCATCCAGACTTCGTTCGGGTAGCCGTCGTAGTTGCCGCGCTGGGCGGCAACATTGGCCAAACAGGACACAAAACCCTCCGGCACGTCGGACCAATAGTTGCGACTTTTCTCGCAGGAGCCGATGTTGAAGTAACTCAACACCTTGGTGCTGCCGCCATTTTTTAATGCGGCGACTTGCTGCGGCGTGAAATTTTCCTGGTCCGGATCGGCGTCGATATCGAGCATGCGGAAGGTAGCGGCCAACTTCGTGAGATCGATATCCGTAGCCGCGCCATAGAACGTCGCCCACGGTGCGCCTTGCCGTATGCCTCTTTGGGACGACGCATCGGGCAATGCCAACGCCGGCGCCAATTGGGTAGCCGAGGAAGCGATCCGCTGCGAGCCCAGGTCATTTGTGGCATCGCTGCCATAAGCGCTCGACGACAAAACAGCCCACAGCAAAAGCAGGCACTTCCAGCCGGTGCGACTAATCATCTAAGGTGTCTCGCTGAGAACGACATAGTTTCGCACGCGCGCAGCACGCCCACAACGCGTGGTCTTGAAAGTGGACAGGCCGCTGGCCGCTGCGAGCGGCTTTTGTCCCGTCCTGTCCCGCGCTGCAAGCGCACTCAATGCCGGTGCCGATGATGCATATCCGGAAAGTGCGGATGTGCGTGGACTGTCGCAGTATGCCTATGCTGATGGCTATGGCGCGTTCCGGGCGCGACCGGAAAATCGTGTTCATGCTGGTGATGCGCGTCATGCACATGCTCATGCCGATGTTCCATCGCTTCATGCGCGTGCGTATGTACGTGGCGTTCGGTCAGATGCAACCAGATGCCGACGGCCATCAAGGCCCCCGCCACCAATAGCGGCAACGTTACCGGCTCACCCATCGCCAACGCCAGGACTGCCCCGAAGAACGGTGCGATCGAGAAGTACGCACCGGTGCGCGCCGTACCCAAATGGCGCAGGCCCATCACGAACAAGGTCAGGCTGACGCCGTAGGCCAGAAAACCGACCAGCATCGCAGCCCCCAGATGAACCCAGCCAGGCAGCTTCGCGCCCAGCGACAAGGCCAACACCAGATTGACGCTGCCTGCCACCGCCCCCTTGACGCAGGCGACCCAGGTTGCGTCGCTGAGCGACACCTTGCGCGTCAGATTGTTATCGATGCCCCAGGCCAGGCAAGCGCCCAGAATGGCCAGTGCGGGCCAGCCGCCGGCGAGCCGGATGGTGCCGGGCCAGCTCAGCACTGCCGCGCCGGCCACAATAGCCGCCATGCCCAGTGCGATGCGCCAGTCGAAGTTTTCCTTGAACGCAAACCACGCCAGGAGCGCAGTAAATACCCCCTCGGCGTTGAGCAGCAGCGAAGCGCCGGAAGCCGGCATGCCGGTCAGACCTATCATCAACAGAACCGGTGCGACGACACCGCCGCACAGGATCGCACCTGCGAACCACGGCGCTTCACCGCGCGGTAGCCGCACGGCGGGCGCACGGCTCAAGCGCCGATACACCGCCAAACCGATGCCAGAGCCCAGGTACAGCAGTGCGGCCAGCATCCAGGGGCTGACGTCGCCCAGCAAGACCTTGGCCAGTGGTGTTCCGGCGCCAAATAACAATGCCGCCGCAAGCGCCGCGAGGACGCCCGGTTGCCGCACCGCGCTATTGCCATTCATGATCGCAATCCAAGTATGAAAGTGTAGACGTGTCGAGTACGCCACCCAGCTTAAACGCAACCCGGGCGATCGTCCAACCTCGCAGTGCTTCGGACGCCGATACGCTTAACTATTCTGGGGAAACCCGCCATAATCCGCTCCATGAAGGCTGCCGCAAGGCATTAATAGGGAATGTGGTGAGGCTTCGGCCTAGACCACAGCTGTGCCCGCAACTGTGAACGCAGAGTCTGCTGTCGAATGCCACTGGGAAACTAGGATACCGGGAAGGCGATAGCAAACAATGACGCGTAAGCCAGGAGACCTGCCCTCGTCGAGTCCGTCTCGTGCAATCCCGCAATGTTGCATTGCATGCACATGGGCTCGTACCACCGTCCAGCGCTTTTGCCGGATCCGTCAACAGCATGCGAGGACTTCATGCCCAATAAATTCATCACGCTCTTCAACGACGCCCCTGCCCATCTGCGCGCCAAGATTGGCGGCATCTACATCTTGCTGATTGCCGCCAATGTCGGTGCTTGGATATGGGCTTTCGTCTTGTTTCAAGGCCAGTCAATTCTGCTCGGAACGGCGTTATTAGCCTATACCTTTGGCCTTCGTCACGCCGTGGACGCCGATCATATCGCCGCGATCGACAATGTGACGCGAAAATTGATGCAGGAAGGCAAACGCCCCGTGTCGGTCGGACTGTTCTTTTCGATGGGACACGCTAGCGTGGTATGCGCGCTTTCGGTCGGCATCGGCTTTGCCGCGACCGCTTTGCAATCGCACTTCGAAATCATGAAGTCGATGGGCGGGGTGATCGGCACGATCGCTTCGGCAGGCTTTCTGTTCCTGATTGCGTTTGCCAACATCCTGATCTTGATGTCGGTGTTCCGCACGTTCCATGCAGTCAAGCGCGGCGAAGCGCTGGTCGAAAACGATTTTGATTTGCTGCTCAATAAGCGCGGCCTTCTATCGCGTCTGTTCCGCCCGCTGTTCAGGATGGTGACGCGCAGTTGGCACCTGTTCCCGATCGGGATATTGTTCGGCCTCGGTTTCGACACGGCCACCGAAGTGGCGCTGTTCGGTATCTCGTCGAGCCAGGCGGCTTACGGCATGACGTTCTGGAGCATCATGGTGTTCCCCGCGCTGTTTTCGGTGGGAATGTCGCTGATCGACACCACGGATGGCATCTTGATGCTGGGCGCGTATGGCTGGGCCTTTTTGAAGCCGATTCGCAAGATTTACTACAACATGACCATCACCTTTGTTTCGGTGGTCGTGGCCGTGGTAATCGGCGGCATCGAGACCTTGGGCCTGATCGGCGATCAGTTCAAGATGACGGGACCCGTGTGGGATTCGATCGGCAGGCTCAACGACAATTTCGGCATGCTCGGTTACATCGTGATCGGCGTGTTCGTGTCGAGCTGGCTGCTCTCGATGGTGATCTACCGGGTCAGGCGCTATGACGACATCGTCGTCGACGTGCAGCACTAAGTTATCTGGACCGACCGCTCCAGATAAGCCGCCAGTTGTGCGGCCGCCGGGCTCAGGCCCGCGGCGGTCGTGATTAGCGCCATCTCTGCGGCGGGCGGTGTGCTGAAGCCATCGTCTTCGCCCAGCACGCGGTGATCGCTCAACACTGCGTTCTTCGGCAAGATCGTGATGCCGAGCCCGGACGACACCGCTGCCTGCACGCCCGCCAGACTGTGGCTACCGTAGGCGACTCGCCAGCGGCGCCCGGCCGCCTCGAGGGCATGGATCACGCGATTGCGGTAGATGCAGCCCTGAGGAAACAACACCAACGGCACCGGACTGGCTTCGCCCGGGCCGCCCAGGCCTGCATCGAAGCCGGCTACCCAGACCACATCTTCAGGCCAGCAGGCCAAGCTGGGAGCACTCCCCGGTTCTCGTTTGACCAGCGCCAGATCCAACTCGCCGGCATCGAGATGCAAGTGCAAATCGACGCTCATCCCGCTGACCGTATCGAGCCGAATCCCGGCATGCGATCGTGCGAAACCCGAAAGCATTTCGGTCAATTGGCGCGCCGCAAAATCCTCGGGAATGCCCAACCGCACCAAACTCACCGTCCCCGGGTTGCACAACACATCGTGCGCCTCAGCCGAGATCGCAAGCAGTTGTCGCGCGTATCCGAGCAATCGCTCGCCGGCTTCGGTGGGCACGATCTGGTTGCCCGAGCGAGTACGCACCAGCAACGCCTGCCCTGCGCTCTCTTCGAGCTTGCGGATCTGCTGGCTGATCGTCGATTGCGTCCGGTGCACGCGCTGCGCCGCGCGCGTGAAGCCGCCCGCATCGACGACGCAAACGAAACTTCTCAATAATTCCAAATCGAACATGCCATCCTTAGTCGAAAATCAACTTATTCTCATTATTATATTTAATTTTCAAATAACATGCCGACTCTCTATGCTGTCGTCATGCAGTCCGAGCGCACGCGCGGGCGCGCCGCGAGTTGGGGCCTTTCATGCTCCATCGCGCGCTTTTATCCTCGTTTATCGACCTTATAGAACGGCACGACCATGAACAATCTGCGCCATACGACACGCCCTCAATGGCTGACCTTCGACTGCTACGGCACCTTGATCCAATGGGACGAGGGTTTGCTCGCAGCGGTGCGGCATATTCTTGCCAGCCGCGGCTATGTAGAGATCGACCCGGCACAGCTGGTTCAGACTTATGACAAGTATGAGCATGCGCTCGAGCAAACCGAACCGCATCGCACGTTCAAGGAAGTGGCGGGAGAAGGACTGCGCCTGGCCATGACGGAGTTGGGCATGCGCTATGCGCCCGAGGATATCGACGTCCTGACCGGCCGCATTGCCAAAATGCCGCCCTTTCGCGAGGTCGTGGCTACGCTGGCCCGCCTCAAAGCCGCCGGGTTCAAGCTGTGCATTATCTCGAACACCGACGACGCGATCATCGCCGGCAATGTCGCACAAATGGGTGGCTACATAGACCGGACTATCACCGCCGAGCAAGCCGGTGCTTACAAGCCGTCGCGGCGCATTTTCGAATATGCTCACGCGCAGCTGGGCGTTGGCCTGGCAGACGTGGTTCATATTTGCGCCAGCCCGCACCTGGACCATGCCGCAGCACGCGACATGAAATTCCGCTGCGTGTGGATAGATCGCGGCACCGGGCGCAAGCCGCTTGTCGATTACACCGCGGACGCGACACTGGCTACACTAGATGGGGTGCCGGAATTGTTCGGTTCGCTGGGTTGGCTTTAAGCTCGCTACGCCCGGCTGAACATCTGCGCAATGCTTGCACGTTCGAGTGTATTGACTGGAACGTATTGATTAAATGAGGGAAGGTCCACGATGGCCCATGAATTGACGACTGGCGGCGCCGACTCAGCCGCAATCCTGCGTTACGGCAGACTCGATACACAAGCCGTCGCGCAGGCCCGCATCGATCTTGCCGCGTGCTTCCGGATGGCCGCACGGATGGGCATGGCCGAGGGAATTTGCAATCACTTTTCCGCACTGGCGCCGGGTTGCGAGGACCTGTTCCTGGTCAATCCGTACGGCTTAGCTTTCGAGCAAATTACCGCGTCTAGCCTGTTGATTTGCGATTTCGACGGACACGTGATTGCCGGTGACGGCAAGCCCGAGGCAACCGCGTTTTACATTCACGCGCGGCTGCATAAACAAAAGCCGCGGGTCGTCGCGGCCTTTCATACGCACATGCCGTACGCAACCGCGCTTGCCATGGTGGAGGGTGAACCGCTCGTCTGGGCGGGTCAGACCGCCTTGAAATTTTACGGCCGCACGGCGGTAGATGAAAATTACAACGGGCTGGCGCTGGACAATTCCGAAGGCGATCGAATCGCCGGCGCGCTGGGCGACGCCGATGTGATTTTCCTGCGCAATCATGGCGTGATGGTGGTCGGCCCGAATATCGCGCAAGCGTGGGACGACCTCTACTATCTGGAACGCGCGGCGCAAGTGCAGATCACGGCGATGAGTACTGGACGGCGTATCAAGCCGATATCGCATGACATCGCGCTAAAGACTTATCGGCAGATGCGCGAAGGAGATCCGGCCAGCGCACAGCAACATCTGTTGAGTATCAAATCGGTGCTCGCCAGCGCTGGCGAGAATTTCATGGCGTGATCCTTCTTTCAGTCCTGACCGATCCGATTCAGGATAGTCACGTAGGTCGCGGTGCCTACGCAAATCATGCCGACTCCGAGCTTGGTCAAATCATATTCGATGAGCAACAACCCCCCTATCGTCAGGCAAATGCCGCCGACCGATACGAACGCGCCAACGATGGCGACGCACATCCAAAGCGTCCGTACATTTTCTTTCAACACGATGTCTCACCCTTTGTTCAGCCTGCTCGTTTTTTGCTTAACGGCTTGTAGTCCCATTGGAGACTATACAAGAAACAGTCGAAGGATGAGGGGCGTGCTCAAGGCCCAGCGGTATCGCCCGCCGGCCTCTCGGGCTGAGCCAGCCAGGCAAGCAGCGTGTTGAACGCAAGCGGCGGGCTGTAGTAATACCCCTGGAGCAACGAGACGCCTTGCGCTAACAGGATCGCCACTTGTGCTTCGGTCTCGACGCCTTCGGCAATCACCTGCATGCCGAGCTTTGCACTGAGCGTGCATAACGCCGAAACAATCGCAAGGCTGGTGGCGTCGTCGGGTAATCCTGCCACGAAACTGCGATCTATTTTCAACACGTCGAAGCGGAACTGCTGCAGGTATTTCAGTGAGCTGTAGTCGGTGCCGAAATCGTCGACAGCGATTTCGAAACCCAATTGACGAATCTGGTCCAGCACCGTTTGCGCTCGCACGAAATCGCCGATCACCGCGCGCTCGGTCACTTCGACATCCAGGCGATAGTGCGGCAGCAGATCGTGAAAAATTTCACGCAGATCCTCGACGATGGCGCCATCGCACAAATGTCGGCTCGACAGGTTGATCGCGACTCGACAGCCTGGCGGCAATGCTCCGCAGCGCAGGTCTATCGCAACCCGCTCCATCAACTGGCGCGTCAACGGGATCACCAGAGCGCTGCGTTCAGCCAGATCGATAAATGCGGCAGGACTCAGGATTTGACCATCCGGGGTACGCCAGCGCGCCAGCACTTCGACGCCCACGCAACGCCCAAGGCGCGCATCCATCAGCGGCTGATAGTACGGAACAAACGCCCGTTCATCGATGGCACGCCGCAAACGGTGCGCAGCGCGACGGTCAGGCTCGCAGTACCAATAGACAAGGAAAAAGACCAAGGCCGCGAGCACGATGCCAAGCAAGGCGAGACGCGGATACTGCGCGCCCGCCAGGAAGGCCGTGTACCGCGCCGAGGGTTCGATCTCCACTGCGAGGCGGGGCAAGCCCGGTTCGGCGGCACGGATGAAATTCGGATGCGCCGGCGCGCTTGATGCCGTGCCAGCGCCGCCACTCGTCAACGCAATGGCCCCGATCTGCGCGCTCACACCCGCGTAGCTGCGGCTTTGCTGTGCGGCAAGCAAGTCAGTGAAATAAGCGCTGTCGATCAAGGCGACCACCTGCCGATCATGCGTCTGCGGCCCCCGCACCGTGAACAATGGGCGATCGGCAAATAGACCGGCCAGTCGCGCAGTGCCGATTCCTGAAGCATCGGGCACGTCAGCCAACAGCGCTATCCCATCGCGTGGCGTAAAACGGCTGACCGACGAGCAATAGATCTGGCCGCGCTCGATCAGGTGAATGGCGCTGAGGTAAGGCAAGCGTGTGACTTGATCGCGTAACGCCGCGCTCACCGAATCGCATGGGCGAGTCAATAGCGGCGCATCGCTGCTGACCGCGGGCAGCACCTCCAGAAAGACGTGATCGATGGAGCGCCCTATTCCGTGCGCGGCGCTCGCCAGTAGCTGCTGCTGCTGGCGAGCGGCCAGCCCTTGCGCCCCCCACTGGGCAAACAGCAGGCTGAGCGCCAGCACCACGCATGCACTCAGGCTTGCGGCACCGAGGCGCCGCCACTCCGGCGCCGAGAATTTGGGAAAGAGCCGCATGGTGAGGGTAAGGTCTGGAATCGGGTCGGAAAGCGGGCTGAACCGAGGCCTGAAAACCGTGTTGGCCAGCTTCAAGGTCGTAAACCGACACAGCGTGGGCCAGTCGAATCCCACCCGAGCATTTCTTACTTAAAATAAGACCAACTCAGATTCACCCTACCCTCTTACGCTTGACGAAAACACCGATAACATCGATCCTGCCCGGCGGCCGCAGGAAACCCTCGGGCCCATATACTTCGTTTTTTGGAACCCGTTCCGATGGAACTCGAACGCATCCTTCATACGCAAGGGTTTGGCAGTCGGCGCCAGTGCCAAGCGCTCGTCGCGAGCGGCGCAGTCGTGATTGCCGGCGAGCCTTGCATGGACCCGCACCAAAGGTTCGAGACCGAGGGGCTTACAATCACTGTCGACGGCGTCGGCTGGGCTTTTCATGAGAAGGCCTACCTCGCCATGCACAAACCGGCTGGCTTTGAGTGCTCGCACACGCCGCAGCACCACAGCAGCATTTTCAGCCTGCTGCCCGCACCGCTTCGTGAGCGCGGCGTGCAATGCGTGGGGCGGCTGGATCAGGACACGACCGGGTTGATCCTGCTCTCGGACGACGGCGCTTTCGTCCACGCCTACACCGCGCCAAAACGCAAGGTCCCCAAGGTGTATCACGTCGGCGTCAAACATCCGCTGGACGCGAATCAGCTCGAAAGCCTTTGCGCCGGTGTCATGCTGCACGGCGAATCCACTGCATTACGCGCATTGGCGGCGCGTCGCCGCGCCGCGCACGAGCTCGAGTTGAACATCCTCGAAGGCAAATACCATCAGGTAAAACGGATGCTGGCGGCAGTGGGCAACCGGGTCGAGAGCTTGCACCGTCACGCGATCGGCGGCTTCGCGCTGCCCCCTGAACTTGCTCCGGGCCAATGGATGTGGCTGGGCACGGCGGAACTCGCTCGCTTGCGGGCGCAAGACTGACGGGGGCGACGCACGGCGCAGGCTCGATGTCTATGTGCCGAAGGCCCCGCCCGCGGCCGGCGCGCGCTATCCTGTGGTGGTGTTTTTCTACGGCGGCAGTTGGCAAACCGGTAGCCGCACCGACTACCTGTTCGTAGCGCAAGCCCTGGCCTCCAGAGGGTATATTGCCGTGGTCCCTGACTATCGGGTGTATCCACAGGTAAGGTTTCCCGCTTTCATCGAAGACGCTGCCGCCGCTGTGAAATGGGCGCACGACCATGCCGAGGAATACGGCGGGGATCCAGCTCGACTCTTCTTGATGGGCCATTCGGCGGGGGCACATATTGCCGTCATGCTCGGCACCGACGCTCGCTTCTTGCAGCAGGTGGGCATGAGCAAGAGCGAAATCAGCGGCGTAGTCGGTCTTGCCGGCCCCTACGATTTCCTGCCGATCCAGGATCCCGTCATCAAGAAGATCTTTCCAAAACCCGATCGCGAAGCCAGCCAACCGATCAATTGGGTGGACGGCCATGAGCCGCCGATGTGGCTCGCGGCCGGCACCGTCGACCATACGGTGCTACCGGCCAACACCAGCCGGATGGCACAACGCTTGAGCGCTGCGGGCGACTCGGTTCAGACTCGCTATTACAAAGGGCTCGGGCATGCGCCGTTGGTCGCCGTGCTGGCCGCACCTTTGCGCGGCACGCAACCTGTGCTCGATGACATTGCCCGTTTTATCGATATGCGCTGCGCGCAGGAAAGCGCTACGCCGACGCCTGCTGCAACTATCGCTTCGGGAGCTCACGCTGTGCCGACCGTGCTCCCGCTCCTTACCGCACCCTCGGCACCCTCGGCACCCTCCGCGTCCAAGGCTGTGGGCCGCTGATCATCGCCGGAGCACGCGGCCCCACGCCTGAGCCGCCGCAGGGTCGGCATCAACGCTGTGGGCATCTCCCGCCGATGCACCGCAACATGTTTTCATGCCTGGCCTCTCCTATACTTCAAGCGTCGACTCGAGCGGTCGACCGCGGAGGTCATCATGAGCTGGAACGGTTTAAGCGTTGACTTCGTCTATGTCGGCAGCACCCTACTGCTGGTCGCCGCCCTTGTGGCCGCGCTTGCCGTGACTGCCCATCAACTTAACCGCATCAATCCGCAACTCGCCGGCGCCGTGATCGGCGCGCTGATCAGCTTGATCGTGCTCGAGTGCGTGCCGTTGCTTACGTAAGCGAAGTACGTTGCGACACGTGTTCCCGTAAAAAGTCGGTCACGCTCGGGTAACGCAAGCGCACACCCAATTCGCGTTTGAGCCGCGTGTTGTCGAGCCGACGCGATTCACGCATGAACGACAGCAGCATCGGTTCCAGTTGGCGTCCGGCCTGTTCGCGCGTAATGCGCGGCGGCAAAGGCAAGCCGTAGGTTCGAGCGACCAGATCGAAGTAGTCGCCCATTTTCAAGCGAGTATCGTCGCTCGCATGGACCACGCGCTGCGGCATGCCGTGCCACAGCGCGCGGCACAATATGGTTGCCAGATCGTCAGCATGAATATGGCTCGTGAATACGTCGTCGACGGGACACAGCGCGGGCGTGCCTTTCTTCAAACGCGCAAGCGGCAGGCGCTCGGCCGCATAAATACCAGGAATCCGGATGACTCGCAGCGATATCAGCCCGCGCACGCCGGCCTCGCGCAGCGCGGTTTCGGCATCCACGCGCCGAATCGCGCGAGCGTTGGCCGGGCGTGTCGTGCGCGTCTCGTCGATCAGTGCGCCTGCGCAGTCGCCATATACGCCGGAGGTACTGGCGTAAGACAGGATCCGGGCGGGAGCCAAAGCGGGCTCGGGTACAATGCACAGGGATGCCATTTGCCGGCGCAGGCGTCCGACCGCAATGCCGGGCGTGCACGCCGTACGCGCCTTACGTCGTGTATTGCGCGATATGTTGGCCGAACTGCGCCGCTTCGGCATCCGTCCCCCGGCTTGAGCTCGTCCCAGCGCCGCCAGCAGACTGCGGGTGCGCGTATCGGTCGCACCGTTTGTCGGAGGCGGCGCCAAATGCAGAATCCAAGGGGCGAGCGCCGCGATTCGATGCAGGCTTCCCGGCCGGTCGAGGTCGGCGTATACCGGGACGGCGCCGTGCATGCGCAAAGCCGCGGCGTTCTGCGGGTCGCGCGTCACCGCAAGAACACGGAAACGCTTTCCCAGCGTGTCGATACAACGCGTGCCTACGTCGCCGCAGCCAACGATCAACACCCGCGGACGTCCAAGTTTGCCAAGTTTTTGTAGGGCTTTCATGAGGTTGGATTGTAACGTCGCGGTGAACAGCGCGATTGGAACACCCTTTAACGTAATCTGTTTTTTTGATTCTTGATCATAGTTATGGCATTTAATGTAACGCTCCGACATAGCGGTCGGACCTTTCAAGTCGAGCCGGGCGAGCCGGTACTCACTGCGGCGCTGCGCCAGGGCATCGGATTGCCCTACGGCTGCAAGAACGGCGCCTGCGGCTCCTGCAAGGGCATGCTGATCGAAGGCGAGGTCGAGCATGGCCCGCATGCGGCGTCCGCCCTCGCCAACGACGAGAAGATGCGCGGCGGCGCGCTACTGTGCTGCGCCAATCCGCTCAGCGATTTGCTGATCGAGGTCCGCGAAGTCAACGGCGCAGGCGACATGCCGATCAAGAAATTGCCGTGCCGGGTCAATGTGATAAATCGGGTGATCGACGACGTCATCATCATGGGGCTGCAACTGCCGGCCAACGAACGCCTGCAATTCTTTGCCGGGCAGTACCTGGAATTCATTTTGCGCGACGGCCAGCGCCGCAGTTACTCGATCGCCAATGCCCCGCATCATGAGGGCTTGCTGGAGTTGCATATCCGCCATATGCCGGGCGGCCAGTTCACCGACCATGTGTTCGGCGGCATGAAAGAACGAGAAATCCTGCGCTTCGAAGGCCCTCTGGGCACGTTCTTTCTGCGCGAAAATTCCGACAAGCCAATTGTGCTGTTGGCTTCCGGTACCGGCTTCGCACCGATCAAGGCGATTATCGAACACGCCATCTTCAAGAAAATCGAACGGCCGATGACCTTGTACTGGGGTGCACGCCGCAAAGAAGATTTGTACTTGCTGGCGCTTGCCGAAGAATGGGCTAGCCATGTGGCGAACTTCACGTTCGTGCCGGTACTGTCCGACGCGCCCCTCGAGGACGAGTGGCAGGGCCGCCGTGGCTTGGTTCATCATGCTGTCATCGCCGATCTGCCAGACTTGAGCGCGCACCAGGTTTACGCGTGTGGCGCGCCGGTGATGGTCGAGGCGGCCCGACGCGATTTCACCGGACAGCATGGATTGCCCGACGACGAATTTTTCGCCGATGCATTTACCAGTGCGGCGGACCTCGCCAATCCGCTGCAGGATTAGTCAGAGCGCATAATCCGTTTTGACAAACCGCCGCTGCGTAGCGTATTCTTTTTGGCATGAACTCTGCCCTGCTCTCGCTGCGACGTCGCGGTAACCTGCTTTGCGCGGTAAAGCCGCCTGCAAGCCGACCTTTCGTCGCGGGTTTCGTCTGAGCATTGCGCTTCATGCGTCCCGAACTCAAAAGGCCACGGCAACCCCGTGGCCTTTGTTTTTTTCTGTGTCCCTTTGAACGTTCTTTGTGCGGAGCCCCTTGCCATGAAATCGAATGACTACCCCGTCCAGTCGCTGATGTACATCACAAACCGGCCCGATACCGTCTTTACCAGCGGTAAGGGTTCCTGGCTGACCGACAGTGACGGCAAGCGTTATCTCGACTTCCTGCAAGGCTGGGCGGTGAACTGCCTTGGACATTGTCCCGACGTCGTGATTGAAGCGCTCGACGTACAGGCGCGCAAGCTGATCAACCCGAGCCCCGCGTTCTACAACGAGCCCATGGTGCGCTTGGCCAACTTGCTCGTCGCCAACAGTTGCTTTCAGAAAGTGTTCTTCGCCAATAGCGGCGCGGAAGCCAACGAAGGCGCCATCAAGCTCGCACGCAAGTGGGGCCAACTGCATAAGTCGGGCGCCTACGAGATCATTACGTTCGACCACAGTTTCCACGGCCGTACGCTGGCCACGATGTCGGCCAGCGGCAAACCCGGATGGGACACGATTTACGCACCGCAGGTGCCTGGTTTTCCCAAAGCCGATTTGAACGATATTGCGTCGGTCGAAAGGCTGATTACCGATAAGACCGTGGCTGTGATGCTCGAGCCGATACAAGGCGAAGGTGGCGTCATTCCGGCCACGCGTGAATTTATGCAGCAGTTGCGCGAGCTGACCCGCAAGCGCAAGCTGCTGTTGATCGTCGACGAGGTGCAAAGCGGCTATGGGCGCGCCGGCACGTTGTTCGCGTATCAGTTGTCGAATATCGAGCCGGATATCATGACGCTGGCCAAGGGCATAGGCGCGGGCGTGCCGCTGGCGGCCCTGTTGGCGCGAGAGGAAGTGTGCTGTTTCGTCGCAGGCGACCAGGGCGGCACCTACAACGGCAACCCGCTGATGACCGCAGTCGGTATCGCCGTGCTGGAAACCTTGATTGCTCCGGGCTTCCTCGAAGGCGTGCGCGAGCGCGGCAATTATCTGAGCCGCGAATTGCTCAAACTCTCGGCCGAGCGCGGTATGGAAGGCGAACGCGGCGAGGGCTTGTTGCGCGCGTTGTTGCTGGGTAAGGATAACGGTGCCGAGATCGTGGAGAAGGCACGCTTGATGGAACCGCAGGGTCTGCTGCTGAATTCGCCACGTCCTAACCTGCTGCGTTTTATGCCTGCGCTCAATGTCACCATCGGTGAAATCGATCTGATGTTGGCGATGCTGCGTGAAGTGCTGGACAGCATCGACTGAGATTCGCGGTATTGATGCCGTAAAAAAAGGGCGATGCAGTTGAATGCATCGCCCTTTTGCCATCGAGTCCGCCGCTACAATTCGGGAAGCTTACTCAGACATTCAATGGCTCACTGACTCGTCCGTGTACTCTTGCGCGCGCTCACTCACCTAGCTCACTCACGCAGCTCACTCACTCACCCAAGTAAGCGGCGCGCACCTTGGGATCGTCGAGCATGTCCTTGGCATCGCCGGACATGGTGACCAGCCCCGAGTCCATCACATAGCCGCGGGTGGCCGCTTTGAGCGCCAGGCGCGC